>CAJIAE010000032.1_pt1 | contig 18485 bp, 15 predicted proteins | sample 9199101 | NCBI WGS metagenome assembly CAJIAE01 (sample SAMEA7708273, study PRJEB35096) | sediment metagenome | biome: marine neritic benthic zone biome [ENVO:01000025]; feature: sediment [ENVO:00002007]; material: shallow marine sediment [ENVO:03000034] sea grass bed [ENVO_01000059] ...
ATGCTCAAAGTAGCAATTGCATTTTTAATTGGTGTGCTCAGTTTAACAGTGTTTGCAACACTGCCGCACTTGTATTGGTGCTTTGCGATACTACCAGTTGTCATCATCGCATTTAAATTTCCACAAAGTTATTTATTGTCGATTATAGTATTTGGCTTTTTTTGGGCACTCGTACATGCGCATCTCACTTTATACCCAGAGCTAGATAAATCCCTTGAAGGTGTAGATCTAGATGTGGTTGGTAAAGTCATCTCGATACCAGCTAAATATGGTCGAAGCACAAGATTTGAGTTTTTGATCAAAAATAGTGCACACACGGATTCAAATATCATTCTGCCAAAAAAAGTGCGCCTCAACTGGTACGGTAACGTGCCTGATCTACAACTTGGTGAAATTTGGCAATTACGGGTGCGCTTAAAACGTCCATGGGGGTTTGCTAACCCCGGCGGCTTTGATTACGAAAAATGGTTGTTTGAACATAAGATACGTGCAACCGGTTATGTGCGGGCAAAAGGTGAAAATGTCCGCATCCAACAAACAAGTCCTTTTAATCCTGCCGCTTATTTTCGTGCAGCATTGAATCGAAAAATTGAACTTATCGATGATAATTATTCTGCCATTATCAAAGCACTTGTGCTTGGTGAACGAGGTCAAATGGATAATGAGAGTTGGCAAGTTCTAACTCAAACGGGTACGAATCATTTGCTCGCAATTTCAGGCCTGCATGTTGGTATCGTTTCCGGTTTTATTTATTTTATCCTGGTATGGGGATGGAAACGCAGCGAAAGTTTATGTTTGCTAATACCGGCACAACGAATAGCAGCAATTGGCGCAATTATCGCCGCAATATTTTATGCAATGTTGGCAGGATTTTCGATACCAACACAACGTGCAATGATCATGGCGGCTGTTGTTTTTCTTTCAGTTTACATGATGCAATCATTTCGCCCATGGAACATACTTTCTTTGGCACTTTTATGTGTTGTCATATTTGATCCATTTTCTGTTTTGGCACCAGGATTTTGGCTTTCATTTTTAGCAGTATCAATCATTTTATTCACCATCAAAAAAAATTCTGCCACAGACAATAAGCGTTGGCTAAGTATCATCAAAATTCAGTTTGTATTAGCACTTGGTTTATTACCGATAACACTATTATTTTTTCAGCAAGCTGCTCTTATTTCGCCACTGGCAAATTTATTCGCGGTGCCTTGGATCAGTCTTCTGGTCGTTCCATTAGCATTGATTGGATCAGTCATATTATTAATAAATGAATCACTAGGTGGTTTGATATTACAAGGGGCCGGATTTTTAATAGAGATCTTCTGGTTAGTGCTTAATTATATTCATGGTGTGCCATTTGCAAGTTGGCAACATGCAATACCTGCATGGACTATTGTGCCAGCTGCATTTGGTGTATTGCTTTTGTTGGCGCCAAAAGGATGGCCAGGAAAAATATTGAGTATTGCGCTATTAAGTCCCTTATTGTTTGCAAAAACAATGGTGGTACCTGTAAAAGATTTAAATGTATTTGTATTAGATGTGGGACAAGGAACTGCTGTTGTACTGCAATCTGATTCTAAGGTATTGGTTTATGACACAGGGCCAAAATTTAGCAGTGGCTTTAATGCGGGAGAGGCTGTAATTGCAACATTTTTACGTGAACGCGGCATCGATGAAATCGATGTTTTAATGATCAGTCATGGCGATAAAGACCATGCTGGTGGTCTTGAAGGACTGCTGAGTCAATATCAAACAAAACAAATGATCGTTAATCAAACGACCGGTTACAACCACGAAAATGTAGATGCTTGCAGGGAAGGTATGCGGTGGGAATGGAAAGCTGTTGAATTTACGGTACTTAGTCCAGCGGAAACGTTACCTGCTGATAATATTGGCAATCTATCTAAAAACAACAGCTCATGTGTTTTACGTGTTCAGCATGCCTCTGGCAATTTACTGCTGAGCGGTGATATTGAGCGCAAAGCTGAAAAAACATTAACAAAAAAATACAATGACATGCTCAACGTAGATGTCCTAATTGCACCGCATCATGGAAGCAAATCATCATCGACCAAGGCATTTATTCAGGCAACATCACCCAAATTTGTTGTATTTACCACTGGTTATAGAAATCCATATGGTTTTCCCGATGAAAAAGTAATCTCACGCTACAAAGAGTTTGGCAGCTACTTAGTAAATACTGCCATGCAAGGTATGATTAGCTTTGAATTTTCAGATAAAAGTGGATTGCAATTACAGCCCGGGTATCGTGAATTACGACAACGTTTTTGGCACACTCAGCCCTAAATACAAGTAATTGATATTTTAAGTGTGTTTATTGCCATAATTTGGGCATGGATCACAAAGCACATTATCAAAGTAAAATCTCAAGGAGTTAATCTAAGTGTATGAAATTATAAAAGCGGGTGGTTGGCTTATGTTGCCAATCATCGCCAGTTCGATCGTTGCTTTGGCAATTATCATCGAGCGATTTTGGACACTACAAAAAGAACGTGTCGCGCCTAAATACTTGGCTGCTAAGATCTGGCAGTGGAGTAAAGAGGACAAATTGGATGAAAACCGTATTCTACAAATTCGCAAGAGTTCGCCACTGGGTAGAATTCTCGCCGCTGGTCTTTTAAATAAGAATTATGATCGTGAGATCATGAAAGAAAGTATTGAAGAGACGGGTAGGCATGTTGCCTATGAACTACAACGTTTTCTAAATACACTGGGTACCATTGCAGCGATCTCGCCGTTACTTGGTTTACTTGGTACAGTGATCGGTATGATTCAAGTATTTAGCGTTATCACCAGTGTTGGGGTGGGCGATCCTGGTGAATTGGCTGGTGGCATTTCAAAAGCTTTAATCACAACTGCGGCAGGATTGAGTGTAGCGATACCAAGTTTAATTTTTGTGCGTTATTTCAGAAGGCGTGTTGATGGATTAGTGGTCGGTATGGAAGAAGAATCCATCAAACTGGTTGAAGTGATGCATGGTCAGCGAAAAGCAAACGCTTAATTTTTTACCTATATGACAATATGAACTTTAGTCGCGCTGAAGATGATCGTTTAGATGTCAATATCACTCCATTGATTGATGTGGTGTTTTTGTTACTCATATTCTTCATGGTAACGACGACTTTCAATCAACAAGCAGAGTTAAGAGTGGATTTGCCTGAAGCTTCTTCTGAAGAACAAACTATGGAGGTGATACCGATTGAAATTACAATCGATCCATCAGGCAGCTATTTTGTAAATGGGCAAAGTCTCGCAAATAATCAAACGAATACACTTTATCAGGCACTGCAGAAAATTGTTGCAGGGGATATTGAAAAAAGTGTCATAATCCGCGCTGATGCCAACACGCCTCATCAGGCGGTTGTTACAGCAATGGATACTGTAGCCAAGGTTGGTATCTCAAAGTTATCGATTGCAACATCAAAACCTCAATAAAACACTTCACAAATCAGTAATGGCCGAACAAGCCGAAACTCAAACAGGCTGGAAAATTTATCGCAGGCTACTGGGCTATACATTTAGCAAGTGGCAATACTTGCTTTTAGGGTCGATTGCACTAATCGTTTTGTCCGGCATGGATGCGTTGATGGTGTATCTACTTGGTCCGTTTATTGATAGTTCATTTGTTGAAAAAAACTATGAAGAGATAAAATGGATTCCGATTGCGATCTTGGTTATTTTTGTTATTCGCGGGGTCGCAAATTTTATTGGCACATATTTCATTGGTTTTGTTGGCGCCCATGTAGTCAAAGTCTTGCGAAAAGAGATGTTTGATCGTGTGCAGTTTTTGCCGACGAATTACTTTGATAAGCAAGCTACAGGAACTTTGCTTTCTAAATTTTCTTATGATGTTAATCAGGTGACTGGGGCTGCAGTTAAAAGTCTACGAAGCATAGTAGAAGATACTTTTAAAGTTATATTCTATTTAACCGTAATGTTTATCAATAATTGGAAATTAACCATTTTATTTTTAGTTGTTGTTCCAGTCATCGCTATGATCGTTGCGTATACAAGTAAGTTGTTTAGAAAGTTCAGCCAGAAAATGCAAAAATCCGTGGGTAAAATTACTCACATTGTTGAAGAAAGTGTGGTTGGTCATCGAATTGTTAAAATTTTTGGCGGACAACAGTATGAGATTGATAAATTTGAACGCGCAAATGAACGCTTTCGCCGGAATAATATGCGCAAGGTTATTACTAAGGCGGCTAGCACACCAGTAATACATATACTTGTTGGGTTTGTTTTAGTTGCAGTATTGGCAATTGCTGCACAACCTGGTATTGCTTCGGAAGAAACAGCCGGTGGATTTGTTAGTTTTATAATTGCTATGACCGCCATTCTTACGCCCGCTCGGAAACTCACTTTGCTCAATGAAATTTTGCAAACAGGAATTGCTGCTGGGCAAAGCGTATTTGCACTTATAGATACAGATCCAGAGCAAAACAATGCAGGTAAAACCTTGTTGAGTTGCAAAGGCGAAATAAAATATAACAATGTGTGCTTTAAATATGAATCACGCGAGGCAAAAACGCTTGAGAAGATAAATTTAACAATCAATCCTGGCGAAACAGTTGCTTTTGTTGGTAAGTCTGGTAGCGGGAAATCCACTATTGTTAATTTGCTACCACGTTTTTATGAGCTAGATGAAGGCTCAATTACCATCGATGATATGGATATCACTGAATATAGCCTAGCTTCTTTGCGTGATCAGATAGCGACCGTTAATCAAGATGTGACTTTATTTAACGATACAATAGCTAACAATATTGCCTACGCACAAAATCTAGATGCTAACGATAAAAAAGTAATTCAGGCTGCAGAAGCAGCCCGTGTTGTTGAGTTTACGAATAAATTACCAGATGGCTTGCACACATTGGTTGGCGAAAATGGCGTGTTACTCTCGGGCGGGCAGCGACAACGAATTGCAATTGCACGAGCGCTCTTAAAAGATGCGCCAATTTTAATTTTAGACGAGGCTACTTCTGCATTAGATACAGAGTCTGAACAAAGTATTCAAAAAGCATTAGAAATTTTGCAAAAAAATCGAACAACATTGGTGATCGCGCATCGCCTTTCGACCATTGAAAAAGCTAATCGAATTGTCGTGATGGATAAAGGTAAGATAGTGGAAATTGGTAGTCATCAGGAATTATTAAAAAAAGGCGATGTTTATGCCTTACTATACAAAATGCAAATTAGCGAACCAAATTCTGCATTAGTTTGAAAACGAATAGCGAAAAAATCTGGTATACAAAAAACCTAAAGTCTACTTTTTTACTGCCACTATCATGGTTGTTTGGTTTTATTATTTATTTAAGGAGAGGCTTTTATGCGCTTAAGTCTACTAGAAAAAATTTAGATGATGTTTACATCATAATTGTTGGGAACATTACAGTTGGTGGTGCGGGTAAGACGCCATTTGTAGAGTTTTTGGCAAAAAGATTTATCCATAACGGGTTAAAAGTAGGCATAGTTTCGCGTGGCTACAAGCGTGATGACGGTGGATTGATTGAAGTGGAGTCAGATAGTTTCGTTGCAAAGGTTGGTGATGAGGCCTTAATGCTTAAACAAAATGTAGATTGTCCCATGGCTGTTTCGACGGACCGTCGCGAAGCTGCATGTTATCTACATGATAAATATCAGCTCGATGTCATTATTTCTGACGATGGTCTTCAGCATTATAATCTACCTCGTGATTATGAAATTGTAATTGTTGATGGTCAGCGTGAATTTGGTAATGCAAGATTATTGCCCGCAGGACCGCTACGCGAGCCCATTTCTAGATTGCAATCAACTGACCTCATAGTTAGTAATGGAGTAAATACTTCGTATGAATTTCAGTTTTGGGGCATGCCTGATTGTGCCATATCCGTTTCGAATCATGAAAAAAAGGCACTAGAGTCATTTCGTGGTTTAAAGGCGCATGCTGTGGCTGGAATAGGAAATCCAAAGCGTTTTTTTGCTATGCTTGAAGAAAGAGGTATACATGTTATTGAACATACTTTTGCAGATCACCATCATTTTCGACAAGATGATTTCAACTTTGGTGACGGGTTGCCAATATTAATGACGGAGAAAGATGTTATTAAATGCAAAGATTTTGTGATGCAAGATGTTTGGTATGTTCCAATTAAACTAGCATTGAACGCTGAACTTGAGCAAAAAGTTAATAATATATTAGAGGAAATACATTAATGGATTTGCAGTTGCTTGATATATTAGTTTGCCCGGTTACGAAAGGGCCACTTAAGTACGACAAAGATGCGCAAGAGTTGGTTTCAACGTCCGCGCGTCTAGCTTATCCTATTAGAGATGGTATTCCCGTTATGTTGGAGGATGAAGCACGTACCATTTCAGATGATGAGTATGAAAAATACAAGGCGATGTAATTTAAAATTCGTTTTCATTTTTTCATAAAACCTATTTTTTAAATTTCTAAATGTCGTTCAAGGTTGTCATTCCAGCTCGCTATGCTTCCTCGCGCCTGCCTGGAAAAGCGCTACTAGAAATCAATAACAAGCCTATCGTCCAATATGTATATGAAAATGCGTGTGCAGCTGGTGCTGAAGAAGTCATTATTGCTACAGATGATCAACGCATAGCTGATGTCGTAGCTCAGTTTAATGGGGCGTATTGTATAACTTCAGATCAGCATCAATCTGGAACCGATCGTATTGCAGAAGTTGCAAAGAAAAAGGACTGGACTGATGAAGTGGTGATTGTCAATGTTCAAGGCGATGAGCCACAAATGCCTTCTAAAAATATTAAACAGGTAGCGGAAAATTTAATTAAATATGATGCTATAAGTATTTCTACTTTATGCGCACAAATAAATGAACATGCTGATTATACGAATCCAAACATAGTCAAAGTAATTTTTGATGAAAAAAACTATGCGCTAAACTTTAGTCGCAAGGTTGAAAAACTAAATTGCAAAGTTCCTGTTAAAGATTTATCAACAGTTTATCGGCATCTGGGCATCTATGCATACAAAGTCGGATTTTTAAATACATTTACAAGCCTTTCTCCATCTTCGCATGAGCTACGAGAATCACTTGAGCAATTAAGAGCATTGCAAAATGGATATAAAATTTATATCGAAGAATGTCACTTACCGACTGGGATTGGTGTTGATACAAAGGAAGATTTTGAGGCGTTACAGCAACAGATGTGACAAACAATATGAAATGGAAAATACATAAAAATATTCGTGCATATGACGGACATTTTAAAGTTGACCAGTTAGTCGTCCAGCATGAGCTATTTGCTGGCGGTATGAGCAATGCGCTCAAACGTGAGCGTGTTTCCAGGAAAAATTCTGTTGCCGTTTTGCCCTATGACCCATTGCGTGATGAAGTAGTGTTAGTAGAGCAATTCAGAATAGGTGCACTAGAACAAGATGAAAGCCCATGGCTGATTGAGATCGTTGCGGGGTTGCTTGAACAAGGTGAAGATTATGAACAAGTTGCTGTCCGCGAAGCGATGGAAGAGGCCAATTGTGTATTAGATAATTTGCACTACGTTACTTCGTTTTATCCTACACCGGGAGGATTTGCAGAAGTCTCGCATGTATATATAGGACAGACCAACACACAAGAGTTAGGTGGTACCTTTGGTCTACAAGAAGAGGGCGAAGATATACGTGTGCATGTTGTTTCTTCAGATGAAGCGATTGAGATGTTAGGGCAAGGAAAAATTAGGTCTGCTATACCGATGATTGCAATGTACAACTTCATACAGTTGCGAGATAAACTTAAAAAAGAGTGGGCAAGCTAGATATAAATATTATTCTAGTTCTACCTTTATAAAAATAGCACTTTGTAAATCGCTTGAATTACGTGAAGTTCTAAGGATTCCGCTGTCTTTCGAGCTTCTGCCAGTATCAATACCGCCTATTTGCACCCATTCGCCAACTTTTGCTTCAAGCGTAGTATCAGATTCCTGAACATCAATTGTCCCTGCATCCAGATCATTCACACTGCGATAGTGCGGTTGAACATTAAGTAAAACATTTCCATTACCAGTAAGTCTTGGGGTGACATAAAACCCACTGGTGACATCTTGATAATCTATATTGTCGTAAACAGATACACCATAACGATGTCGTATGATCGTACGGTGCTCATAAGGGCGTATTTTGCCCGCAGCGATAAAGGCTTGACCTCCTTCAACAACACGTAACATGTGTTCGGCATTTTGACGCGTAGTATTTTTAGTACGATTGATTTTAACCTTGGTGCCTTCTTGACGAGGTGGGTTGTCGCCTACAACAACTTGTACATCATCACCAATTTCATAGTTCCCTGCAGCATCAAAGTCAGTGGCATTAGACCCCGAATCAACATTGTTGCGCACTTTGATGATTAAATTACGCGGCGCCTTATCCATGGCTTGTAATAAACGGGTTATTTCTTCCAGCGTATTTTTATCAGTTCTTATAAATAATTGAAACCCCGTGCCAGTAATAGCGTCGTTTGGTTTAAGCATGGGTTTGATCACAGGTATTATTTCATCAGCAGGCCGGTTTTTTAAATCAATAATCTGTAATGGATCATTTTGATCAGCGTAAATGGACAATGTGAAAGATATTAAAATTACAAACCATAACGAACGCAAATATATAGATGTAGGTCTGGTTAAATACATAATCTTCTAACTCCTGTATCTTGCGTGCACACTTCCCAAATAGAGGTAAAGTTATCCATCAGTTCTTTAGACTTTTCAGGATCGTTAAAGTTTACTTCTGCGTCATATAAATCTCCTTTCAAGTTATGAATATAGCCCTTTGAATCTGCAACTAAAAAGGCTTGATTAAACTGTGAATAATCATCACATATTGTTCGAATTTCTATTTTGGATGAAACACGCTGGCTTAGATAAAGCACGCGGTGATTATTTTTGATGAGTGGAGAAGTGTCATGCACAAGAATTCTCAAGCTTGCATTTTTGCTGCGCCGTATAAATTCGGTGGCACTTTGGATGAAGTCTTCTTTGTTAAAGATCGTTGGATCAAGTTGACGGCTAATGATAGCAACATCATCATGCGCGGATGCAAGTAGTTTAACAATGGCATCATGATTTATCTGACGACTATCGATCGAAAGGCATTCAGTAGTTACACCTAGGATGAAATTTTTGAAAAAATTATCTTTGGAAATCCCCATAAAATATACTCAAATTTGATCAATAAACTCCATTACTTAGGAATAACTAGTATAAACCAGCTGATTAAGAATCATACTGTGAATCTTGCCTGTTTATCATAAGGAACTATTCGTTCGCGGATTTATCCAATTTCGAGAAATTGGATTGAAATCCAGTAACTCGGAATTTACAGATAAATCGCGTATAGTGGCGCGAAATTCGTGCTTGAAATATTAAAATTCCTCAGTAAAATTTTCCCGCCGAGTTATTTAGGAAGTTTGTTTACCTCCTATTTCAGACTGTAGTAAGCATGATAAAGATCAATAAGCTAAGCAAAAAATTCGGACATCTAACTGCCGTTGAAAATATATCTTTTCAGGTTGAACCTGGCGAGGTGTTGGGTTTTTTGGGTCCTAATGGTGCGGGTAAGTCCACCACTATGAAAATGATCACTGGATTTTTAGCGCCCACGAGTGGTGATATTGAGGTGAGTGGTTTTAATGTTGCAAATGAACCTATAGAAGTAAAAAAACGCATTGGTTATTTGCCAGAAGGTGCGCCTAGCTATGGTGAGATGACACCTGCACAGTATCTAGAATTTATTGCACAAGTGCGCCAGCTTTCAGGTAAGAATAAAATTGATCGCAATAAAGAAGTTATCCAACAATTACATTTAGACAAAGTTCTTAATCAGTCTATTGATACCTTGTCCAAAGGCTTCAAAAGAAGAGTGGGGTTGGCACAGGCAATTTTGCATGATCCGGAAGTTTTAATTTTAGATGAACCAACAGATGGTTTGGATCCAAATCAAAAATTTGAGGTGCGCGAACTGATTAAAAATATTGCACCTGATAAAGTTATTATTATTTCCACGCATATTCTTTCTGAAGTGGATGCAATTTGCTCGCGCGCCATTATTATTGCGGATGGAAAAATTCTTGCTGATGACACGCCACAGGGCTTACGTGACAAATCAAGCAGTGACAAGATGGATGATATCTTCCGTGAAATAACAAGTGGTGCTATTTCATAAGCATTAATCGTTCCAAATTTATTAGCAAAATCCTCATGAGAAATATCACAACCATATTCAAACGGGAGTTAAGTAGTTACTTTGCTACACCGGTGGCATATGTGTTTATTGTGATTTTCTTGATCATGAGTGGAGCAATGACATTTTACTTAGGGGGTTTATACGAACGAGGTCAAGCAGACTTAAATCCGTTCTTTCAATATCATCCATGGCTATACTTATTTCTTGTGCCTGCTATAGCGATGCGGCTTTGGGCCGAAGAGCGTAAAAGTGGCAGTATAGAATTACTCATGACGTTGCCAATTACAGTGGGTCAATCTGTTACAGGGAAATTTTTAGCTGCGTGGATATTTATAGTTATCGCATTAGTGCTTACTTTTCCAATATGGATCACGATCAATTATTTAGGTAATCCTGACAACGGTGTCATTCTTGCTGCGTATCTTGGTAGCTTTTTAATGGCGGGTGGATTTTTAGCTATTGGATCATGTATCTCTGCACTAACAAAAAACCAAGTGATCGCATTTATTATTACTGTCGTCATCTGTTTTTTATTTTTATTGGCAGGATCACCATTAGTGCTTAATTTCTTTAAAGCCTGGATCCCGCAATATATCGTTGATGCGATTTCATCATTAAGCTTTTTAACGCATTATTCTTCATTAGCAAAAGGTGTAATTGATTTACGCGATATTATTTACTTCGTATCTTTAATCGGTTTTTGGTTGTATGCCAATTCCATCATTGTCGAAATGAAAAAAGCAGATTAAATTTATGACAAGCAGTAAAACGAAGTCCTTCACATTTATTGGCTTACTTACGCTAGTTGTCCTGTTTTTAGTGGTTAATATGGTAAGCAGCGTTTTATTTACAAATTCAAGAATTGACCTCACGGAAAATGAGCTCTATACCTTAACGGATGGTACGCGCAACATCATTAGTAAAATTGGTGAGCCCGTTACGATGTATCTGTTTTACTCAGATAAAGCCAGTGAAGATGTGCCGCAATTACGTACTTATGCAACACGTGTTAAAGAGCTACTCAAAGAATATGAGCAATTATCAAACGGTAATATCGTTTTGCATATTGTAGATCCCGTGCCGTTTTCTGAAGAGGAAGATCAGGCAGGTGCATTTGGCTTACAAGCCATTCCTGTTGGTGCTACCGGAGAAAACGTATATTTTGGATTAGCAGCAAGTAATTCAGTAGGTGATACAGAAGTGCTTCCATTTTTTCAACCTCAACGTGAGCAGTTTCTCGAATACGATGTAAGCAAATTATTGTCCACGTTATCAAATTCGAAAAAGACAGTTGTTGGTGTACTTACGCAACTACCAATGTTTGGTGGCTTTGATATTGAAACAACACAAATGACTAAAGCCTGGGCAATCATCGCTCAGATGCGACAATTATTTGAAGTAAAACAACTTGATATTACGACTGACCTTATTGATTCGGACGTAGATATATTAATGGTGGTGCATCCCAAAAATATTGCTGAACCAACCCAGTATGCAATTGATCAATTTGTCATGCGTGGTGGTAGGGCTATGTTTTTTGTAGACCCACACTCAGAAGTGGACACTCCGGTGCGACAACAAAATTCTCCACTAGAAGTTGAAGGAGGTCGGACTTCTAGTCTAAAAAAATTGTTTGATGCATGGGGTATTGAATTCGATACTACAAAAGTTGTGCTTGATCGCAAATATGCGTTAACCGTTGGTGGGGCACATTCAGGCGAGGTAAGGCACTATGGATTACTCGCAATCACAAAAGAAAATATCGATATTGAAGATGTTATTTCTTCTGAGCTTGAAGTTATCAGTATGGGTGTTGCTGGCTACTTAAATAAGAAAGAAGCTTCGACGCTGGAATTCACACCTATTGTTACCTCAAGTGATGATGTATCGCTAATCGATGCAACACGTTTTCGTTTTCTCCCAGATTTGAGTCAGTTAAGTCAAGGATTTGAGCCTACTGGCAAGCCATATACGCTAATTGCTAGAGTAAAAGGCAAACTTGATAGTGCATTTAAGAGTGGTCGTCCTTTGATGTCTGAAGCAAAGGAAATCGACGAGTCTAAATATGGTGAACATTTGGTGGCTACAAAAGAAAATGCAAACTTATTCATCGCCGCGGATACCGATATGCTTAGCGATCGTATGTGGGTGCAGGTACAAGATTTCTTTGGACAACAGATCTTCAATGCCTGGGCCAATAATGGTGATTTGGTTATTAACACAGCAGACAACTTAACCGGTAGTAGTGATCTGATTGGTATACGTGGAAGAGAGACATCAACACGTCCATTTGATCGTGTGAATGAATTACGTTTAGCAGCAGACCAACAATTTCGTTCGACAGAACAAAAGCTACAGGCGAAACTCGCAGAGACGGAGCAAAAATTGGTTGAGTTGCAAAAAGTACGTGATGACAGTGATGAATTAATGCTTTCACCGGAGCAAGAAGCAGAGATTAAACGCTTCCAACAAGAAAAGTTCAGTGTGCGCAAAGAGCTTAGACAAGTTCGACATAAGTTAGACCAGGATATTGAAAAACTTGGTACCAAGTTAAAATTTATTAATATTGGCCTTGTTCCCATTGTAATTTCAATATTTGCACTGATTCTTTCATTTGCACGATCTAGAAAAAGGAAACGTGCTCTCGGTGTTTAACTCAAATTAATATTATTTTTAGATATGAGATTAAAATCAGTATTTTTATTGCTTGCTGCAGTTGCAATAGGCTTAACAGCATATTTCTATACAACAAACAATAACTTGAAGTCTTCACTAACAAGTTCAGAGCTGATTCCTGGTTTACTGGATAACCTCAACAATGTGAGTAAATTTACTGTTTCGGAAGCAGGAAATTCATTGCTTTCCTCAGTGAGTAAAACTGCAAATGGCTGGGTAGTAGATAATCGTGATGGCTATGAAGCTAACGTTGCAGTTGTTCGGCATGTATTTGAAAAGCTTGCCAATGCAAAACTGACTGAAGCGAAAACTTCCAATCCTGATAACTATACAAAATTAGGCGTTGAGAATATCGACAATGAAAATGCGCAAGGTGTTTTACTATCTATTGATGGATTGGGTGATGCAGTAAACATCATCTTTGGCAATGATGGTAGTAGTGGAAAAAACACTCAATATGTTCGTTATCAAAATGAAGAGCAAAGTTGGTTGATCAATGAAAAAATTAATGTTGCGAGAGATGTAACCGATTGGCTCGAAAAAGATATTTTAGATATTCCTCCTGAGCGTATTAAAAGCATTTTAATTCGTCATGCAGATGGCACAGAAATCCGTATTACCAATACAGGTAATGAGGCATACGAATTTGATTTACATGCTGTCGCACCAGAAGGCAAAAAGATATCAGATTCAGAAATCTACCAAGTTGCGAATGCGCTTTCTTCTTTGCAATTAAAAGATGTTAGCAAGTTTGAAAATATTAATACTGGGAATAGTATTGATACAATCACTGCAGAGTTTAAAACATTTGATGGTTTGACAATTACAACGACGGGCTATCCATCTACTATTAATTCAAATTTCACTATTAATTTAAGTTTTAACGTTAATGAGGTGGATAAGAATATTGCTGAAAATACTGATAATAATGAGTCGTCTTCAGATGCGGCAATGGTTTCTGACCCTAAGGCGGCAGAAGAACTAGCTAAAACACTTGAAACAAAGCTAGCAGGTTGGGCGTATATTTTCCCAACAATTACACAAAATGCTTTGATAAAAAAATTAGATGATTTTTTTATTGATGAAGATGCTTAGTCATCTTGTTTAGCTAGCTTCCCAGCAATGCCAACATAGTTTGATGCAGTAAGCTTCTGTAACTGTTTTTTATCATCATCTGGTAAATCTAACGAGCTGATAAAAGTATCGAGCTTTTCAATATCAAGTTTCTGACCGCGTGTAAGATCTTTGAGCTTTTCATAAGCTCCTGTGACTTTATTTTTTCGCATGACAGTTTGAATAGGTTCAGCTAGCACTTCAATATTTTTATTTAAATCAATATCAAGCTGGTCAACATTGATTTCAAGCTTCGACATCCCTTTTAATAATGATTGATATGCGATTTCACAGTGCGAAACGGCGACACCAAGGTTGCGTAAAACAGTCGAGTCACTCAAGTCACGCTGCCAACGCGATATAGGTAGTTTTGCAGAAAAATGCTTTAGCAATGCGTTAGCAATTCCTAAGTTACCTTCAGCATTTTCAAAATCAATTGGGTTCACCTTATGGGGCATGGTTGAAGAACCAACTTCGCCCTTAACAACTTTTTGTTTAAAGTATTCAATTGCAATGTATGACCAACTATCACGGCTGAAGTCGATTAAAATGGTATTGATTCTACATAATGCATCAGCATATTCGGCAATGTAGTCATGCGGTTCAATTTGTGTGGTATATGGATTGGAAGTCAATCCTAGTGACTCTATCATTTTAGTTGATAGTGCTTCCCAATCTACAAATGGGTATGCAATCAAGTGGGCGTTATAGTTGCCGACAGCACCGTTAATCTTTCCTAATAACTTGATTGCTCTAAAGGTACTGAACTGACTATTAACACGTGCGTAAACATTGGCGAATTCTTTACCCATGGTAGATGGTGAAGCGGGTTGTCCATGAGTGCGAGAAAGTATTGAAACATCTGCATATTGTTTAGCGCGTTGGTCTATATTTTCGAGGACTTTTTTTAAACTTGGTATTAATACGAGTTCTCGCATATCACGTAGCATGAGACCATATGCAAGATTATTAATATCCTCAGATGTGCAGGCAAAATGTATAAATTCGGCTGCTTCAAATAGTTCATCATTAGCAGTAATTTTTTCTTTTAAGAAATACTCAACTGCTTTTACATCATGATTGGTTGTGGCCTCAATCTCTTTTACACGTTGTGCATCCTCAAGCGAAAAATTAGCAACGATATTATCCAAAAAGCTCGTGGCATCCGGGGACATAAACGGCAGCTCGGCGATATCAGGACGCTCGGCTAAATGCTTCAACCATGCAATTTCCACAATAACGCGGTATTTTATAAGGCCATATTCACTGGCAATATTTTGTAGACTTTCAGTTTTATTGGCATAACGCCCATCAACAGGGGATATATTCGTAAGTGGACTGGAGTTCATATGATTTTTTAGAGTAAATAATAGGCAATAGTAAGCCGTTGAATATGACATTATACTACAGCGCCCTTGAAATTGACGGATCCTGAGGCTTGAGGCAATAAAACTAATCATCCAAAAACGATAAGAGATTTAGTAATGAGTGATAACTTTCGTATAGAAAAAGACAGCATGGGTGAACTTAAAGTGCCCGCAGACGCACTTTATGGTGCACAAACGCAAAGAGCAGTTGAAAACTTTCCAATTAGTGGCTTGGTAATGCCAAGACAATTTATACGTGCATTAGGATTAATTAAGACGGCTTGTGCTGCAGCAAACACTGAGTTGGGTTTGATGAGCAATGAAATTGAAGCTGTTGTGAAGCAAGCTGCAATGTCGGTCTCAAATGGAGATTATGATGATCATTTTCCGATCGATATATTTCAAACTGGATCGGGTACCAGTACCAACATGAATGCAAATGAGGTGATTGCACATTTAGCTACAGGTCTCAGTGAAGCTGATGTGCATCCTAATGATCACGTTAATATGAGTCAGAGTTCAAATGACATCATTCCTACCGCTATTCATGTCAGTGCATGTTTGCAAATTGAAGAAGAGCTCAAACCAGCCTTGACGCATCTGCATAGCACACTCAAAAACAAAGCAACTGAATGTGAAAAATACGTTAAGACCGGTCGTACGCATTTGATGGATGCTATGCCTGTTACCATGGGGCAAGAAATTGATGCATGGGCACAACAAGTAGAATATGCAATTATACGTATTGATGATTCATTAGCGCGATTACGACAACTTGCTCAAGGTGGTACTGCAGTTGGTAGCGGTATTAATGCAGATAAAATATTTGGTGAGCTCGTTGCAAAACATCTTACAAAATTGACTAGCGTTAAATTTGAATCTAAACCGAATAAGTTTGAAGGCTTGGCCACGCAGGATGCTGCAGTAGAAATGAGCGGTCAGCTAAAAGCTTTAGCGGTAAGCCTAATGAAAATCTCCAATGATTTGCGTTGGATGAATTCAGGGCCGCTTGCAGGATTAGGTGAAATTGCCTTACCAGCATTGCAACCAGGCAGCAGTATCATGCCGGGTAAAGTAAACCCTGTTATTCCAGAAGCTGTAGCAATGGTAAGTACGCAAGTGATTGGTAATGACACAACCATCACCATGGCAGGGCAGTCAGGCATCTTTCAATTGAATGTGATGCTGCCTGTAATCGCGTTTAATTTATTGCAAAGTATTCAACTGCTAGCAAACTCGTGCATTGTACTTGCTGATAAGGCTGTTAAGGATTTTTCAGTAAACGAAGAGAATCTAAAAGATGCGTTAGCAAAAAATCCAATTTTGGTAACTGCGATGAATCGTGTTATTGGTTATGAAAAGGGTGCTGCAATAGCAAAGGCTGCCTATGCCTCTGGTCGTCCAATCTTCGATGTTGCAAAAGAGATGACTGATTTAAGTGATGATCAAATCAACAAGCTCTTAGACCCTGCTGCACTTACAAAGGGCGGCATTCAAGAAGCTTAAAAGAAGCGCACAGTGACTGATACATTAAACTGGCAAAATTTTGTTTTGTCAGTAATTCTGGGTGCAGGAGTGATATTTATTTGCTATAGCATTCGAAGGCTATTTCATTTAAAAGAAATACAAGGAAATAGTGTATATCTTAATTACTTATTAATATTATCGATATTTGTTGTATTTCTTTCTTTATATCTACTAGCTTTACTCATAACTCAACCAATCTTATCAATTCACTACATTTCAGTAATAGGCTTATTGTTAACAAGTTTTATAATCAAATTTGCTGTCAATTTGAACTATGAATCGGCAGTAGCATCAATAAAATCATCAGCACTTGAAAACTACTATACGACTCATGATGATTTAACCGGGCTTCCAAACCTATCATTTTTTAATAATCAACTTGAAAAACTCCTTGGTGTATCTCGCAGAGAAGATGATGTATTTGCTTTACTGCTAATTGGGCTTAATCGCTTTAAAATTATTAATGAAACACTTGGTTATTTTGTTGGTGATGCAATATTGCAGGAAATTACACAACGTATTCGCACCTCACTACGAAAAACCGATTTAATAGCAAGACTTGGCGGTGATGAATTTGTTGTCCTTATCAACCCAGTTGAAGCACAAGGGCACATTCATACTATTGCAAATAACATTGCAAAATCGGTTCAAGAGCCTTTGGCGGTACAGGGTAACCCTGCAGATGTTGGCGTATCGATCGGTGTGGCAATCTATCCTAAACATGCGAATAACAGTGTTGCGCTCATTGAAAAAGCCAGAAACGCTATGATGGTGGCAGAAAAGCATGGGCATGGGGTTTTTGTTTACGATGATGTTGCAGCAGACAGCCAGATTCAAGATATTCAAATCATCGGCATGTTACAACGTGCCATACAAGATGAACAATTGGTAATTTTGTATCAACCACAGGTTCGATTAAGCGATAAAAAAATTATATCAGCCGAAGCACTGTTACGTTGGCAACATCCTAATTATGGAATGCTTGATCCTGGAAGTTTTATTCCTTATGCAGAGAAAGCTGGATTAATGTATGAGATAAACCTTTGGTTATTAAATAAAGTTGTCATGCTTTTAGTAAGCTGGCAGGAAAAGAAAATACAGCTACCCATTGCTTTTAATATCACTGCACATGGTTTTGTAAATAAAGATTTTCAGCAACAACTTAATGCATACCTTAAGAGGCATACATGGTTGGCTGAAAGAATTAAAATTGAGTTGACTGAAACATCAAGTATTGAGCATATCGATCAAGTCCGTGAAGCTATGATATTGTATAAAAAGTACGGACTTTCGTTTAGTCTAGATGATTATGGCACCAAGCATGCTTCGCTTGAGTATTTACACAAACTACCATTTGACGAATTAAAAATTGATCAATTGTTTATGGCGAATGCAACAAGTGATGAAAATAGCCAAGCCATAATCCAACATGCTAAAGATATTGCAGAGCAGTTAAAGCTCTCAACTACGGCAGAAGGCATTGAAAATGAAGAGGTGTTCAAAATAGCCAAACAATTTGGCATCAATAATGGGCAAGGCTTTTATTTTAGCGAAGCTCAAATGCCTCGGGCATTGGAAAA
>CAJIAE010000192.1_pt1 | contig 18079 bp, 15 predicted proteins | sample 9199101 | NCBI WGS metagenome assembly CAJIAE01 (sample SAMEA7708273, study PRJEB35096) | sediment metagenome | biome: marine neritic benthic zone biome [ENVO:01000025]; feature: sediment [ENVO:00002007]; material: shallow marine sediment [ENVO:03000034] sea grass bed [ENVO_01000059] ...
CTGGGATAAACATAGCTGGCAACATCATAATACTCGCTATGCTCAACACGGCAGCAGATAGAGCCACAAAACTCTCATTTGGTAAACGCTTTGCGATAATCGTATTGATTGCGTAACTCACCGCACCCAACAAAATGGCTAATTTAGCGATGAGTTTATCAATATCAGTCTCAAAGTTAGCAATTGCACTTGGCCCAAATAAAACGACAATTCCAATAAAACCCAATAAAAAACCAATCACTCTATTTGTGGTTAGTTTTTCACCAACTACAAAAAAATGTGCTAATACAATTGTTGTCAAAGGCATGATCGCCATTAATATCCCCGCGATACCACTCTCGACCGTTTGCTGCCCCCAACTAATGAGATAAAACGGAAGACAACTTCCAAAGAAAGCAAGCGCGATCAGTAATAGCCAATGGTTTTTTATAAATGAAAATGAATCACGACGGACAATAGAAAAGAATATTAAAACAACAGCGGCGATAATGATTCTGCCTGCTGTCACAACGCTAGGCGGATAGTCTTGTACTGATATCTTTATAAGCATGAACGCGCTACCGAACATAATCACTAATGCGATCATGCCCAGCCAGTCTAAAGCACTTGGTTTATTCAAGATAAATTAAATGATTAAGATTAATAGCGAACTAAAACTTCGTAATTAAGCGTGGCCCTACCTTCAGCAGGCACTTTGATATGCCATTCTGCAGTACCTGAAGAAATTTTTTCATGCTCATGACTTTCATTTTGCATCTTCCAATCACCCGGTATGGGTTCTCTAACAACAACTTCCGCCTCTTCTGTTTTTGCATTTATTAGCACAATCTCAAAACTTACTGTATAGGCATGGTTGTATTTTCCTATAGCTGTGGATTTTTTAAAATTAATTTGCTTTTTGTCTGCGGTAACATCAAATGCATCACCAAGTTTTAACTTAACCTTTTCATTTTTAGGCGTATGATCAATACGGTCTTCACCTACAAACTGTGCATTTCCTGATTGATCATTTTTGTATACACGCACCACACCCTTTGGAAGTGGCATACCAAGGTTAGATGATTCTTTGTTATCAAATTCGACAAAAACACCTACTTTTAACTTTTGTCCAATTTGACCATATGAACTTCGATAGTAATAGTCCTGCCCTTGTAACAAAAATTGTTTACTTACAGGGATTTTTGTAGCACTTAATAAAGATACTTGTTTGGTTTGCTTGTTTGATATTGTTGTTGGTCGTTGCAAAGTATACAAATGATATTCAAACAGGCCTTCTTCTACCATTGCAGGCGCAGACGCCTTTGCCATGTTTGCCCTTCCTAGCAAATCACGTTGACGATAATTCAATTCTTGTTGTACTTGATTTACATCACCCGCAACTAACTGTAGTTTTGCATGCTTATAGGTAGCACCGCTATTGTTCGTTAAAGTAACCCAGCCGGTTAAGTCAACAAAACGATCCGATTCATCTAACTCGGCAACATAATCCGCTTTCCACCCAAGTCCTCCTGTCAAATAACTTAGTTGTAGATCCTGCTCATTTCCAGTTCCACTTTCTAATGAGATCACTAAAGTGGGACGGTCACGTAAATTTTCAGGAACTTCGTCATAGATAATCCGCCCTGGATAACCTGTTTCGATACGATCACGAACTCTGAGCACAACACCATTATTTACGCTGAGAACTTCTGCTTCTTCGGTACGTTCTTCACCAGTTGTGGGATGCACTCTCACTACTCTTACATTTTTGCCAACATATTTTTCTAGCAATTTTTGCGGGGTCAATAAATCGAAATCAAAATTTTGCTCGATTAATCTAAACCCTTTCGGATGATCAATACTTCTAAGCAATGCTGTTTCAGGTCTCATCTGCGCACTTACTTCACGGAAAGCAAGACGATTGAAGCCATTATCTAATTTAATCTTTCGGCTATCTTTAACCAGCGCCAATTGCTCGTTATATATGGTTACTGCAACTTCTTGCTGATCCTTAAGAGTACTGCGCACTTCTTCGTTCGCAGAAACGGTTTGTGAAAAAATACCCAGCAAAAATGATATTAAAAATGGTGAAATTCTCATAATGCATTCCTTTATCGAATTAATATCTTACCAACACTTCATACGTTAGGGTGGTTTTACCTTCTGCTGGCACTTTAATTTTCCACTCAGCCGTACCAGCCGCCACTTTTTCATGCTTGTGACTTTGCTTTTTCATCTTCCAGTCACCTGGTATTGGCTCTTGCACAACCACTTCAACTTCTTCATTTTTCGCATTTTTTATATCAATTTGAAAACTGGATGTATACGCATAGCTATATTTTCCAATCGCATGTGCTTTTTTAAAGTTAGTTTGTTTTTTGTCCGCTGTGACATCAAAAGCATCACCAAGCTTGAGTCTAATCTCCTCTTTTTTTGGTGTATGATCAATGTGATCTTCACCAATAAACTGAGCATTACCTGAGCGATCATTTTTATAAACTCGCACTACACCCTTAGGCAATGGCAAACCTAGATTAGATGATTCATCATTTTCAAATTCAACAAAAACACCCACTTTTAATTTTTGACCAATTGACCCATAAGAACTTCGATAGTAATAGTTTTGACCTTTAAGTAAAAATTCTTTGTTCACTGGAATTTTAGTAGCGCTTAGCAAAGAAACTTGTTTAGTTTGGTTTTCTTTAATAGTTGTTGGTCGCTGCAAAGTATATAAATGGTATTCAAACAACGCCTCTTCAACCATTTCGGAATCGGCCGCAACAGACTCCTCAGCCAACATTTCAAATCTTCTTTTTGCTTCTTTATAGCCATCATGAACGCGATTAACATCGCCCGCTACCAGCTGTAATTTTGCATTCTTGTAGGTTGCGCCACTTTGATTGGTTAATGTCACCCAGCCTGTTAGGTCGATAAATTCATCTGTCTCATCAAGCTCGGCAACATAATCTGCTTTCCAAGATAACCCACCAGTCAAATAACTTAACTGTAATTGCTGTGCCTTTGATGTTGCACTGTTTAGTTGCATCACCAAAGTTGGACGATCACGTAAATTACCTGGCACTTCATCAAATACAACACGACCAGGCACGCCTGTTTCTATGCGGTCGCCAATTTTCAATACCACACCATTGTTAACACTTAAAACGACTGCATCATGCACCTTCTCTTTACCCGTCATTGGGTGTGTTTTGACAATCTTGACTTGCTTGCCAACATATTTTTCAAGCAGCTTCTGTGGTGTTAATAAGTCAAAGTCGAAATTTTGCTCAATTAGACGAAATCCATCCGGATAGTTGAGACTTCTGAGCAAAGCTGTTTCAGGGCGCATTTGAGCGCTCACTTCTCGAAATGCTAACTTATTGAAGCCACTATTCAGATTAATTGTACGCAAGTCTTTTACTAGCGCTAATTGATCATTGTAGATTGTAACAGCCACTTCAGATTGATCCTGTAAGGTACTTCTAAGTTCGCCTTCATGTGTGCTCGCAGCAACCTGCCCTATAATAAGGCTGCATAGTAAGCTTAAGAAAAATATTGACTTATATTTTGCTCGTTTCATGTCTAATCCTTTATTTTTACTTGATTTACATGCTTAAACGATCGAAATGCTGATTTGGGTTAAACTAAGAAAAATAATTTAGTTTGGAAAATATTAATCTACATGGGTATGAAGTAGCCCCGCTTGATTGATCAAATTCATATTCATTATCAGATAGCCTAATTTCATGAATCAAATTTTAATCATTGCTGCGATCATTGGGTTATTGTTGTTTTTGAGATGGGCTCGCAAGCAACCTAAGAAAAAACAACTTCAAGCCATGCTCATCCTGGTTGCTATAGTCTTGATATTGATGGCCGCCACAGGAAGATTAAATTGGCTATTCGCCGCAATTGCAACCTTTGTTGCTCTAGCCCAGAAATATATTGGCTTATTGAGTTACCTACCTTTTTTCAAAAAGCTATTTGGACAGAAGCAAACACGAGACAATCAACACCATGATGAAAGCAAAATACCCACTAATTCAGAAATGACAACAGAAGAGGCTTGCAAAATTTTAGGCGTTAATGCCGAAGCCTCCAAAGAAGAAATTATTGAAGCACATCGAAAGCTTATTCAAAAAAATCATCCTGATCGCGGTGGAAATGATTATCTTGCCACAAAAATCAATCAAGCAAAGAATCACTTGCTCAAAATATTTGGTTAGGTTGCGAATATTATGTTCTGGAAAAAACAATGGAAAAAATTACTAAAGAAAGATGGTAGTGAAGTTTATGAAATTCCTGCCTATAGCAAAGATGGCGGACATATAAAATCACTAGAACGACAAGGTGGGCTCACAACAAGTGCATCCTACGGCGGCATGGGTGAACGCGAGCTACAACTGCGCATGGAACTCCTAGTAGAGCCCGTCTTAAGTGTACAAAACAGTGTATTTGAGCCTGCCAAACAATTGGCAAGCTATGCAAAAGTAGATCAAGACCGTTTTCTAAATTCTGTAGATAATCTATGTGATACAGATGTTGAACTGGCATTTAACTTTTGCCAGTTTGCGCCAAAAAGCTTGCAACTCGTTGATGAAGAGCAATGGAACGAATGGATAATTCATGTTCAAAAGATTTACAGACAAAAAGGTCTTGAAGAGGCAATTAATACTATATCCAATGTAGAACAATTTCTTCAATCACTTAGCCTTGCGCCTAATAGTGTTGCATTAGCCGATGTGTCTCGTATTTTAGAAAGCTTTGTTACAGGATTAAGTGGGCGTTATTTGTCCGTGGAAATCAACGAAGAATTTTTTACCGATACTGAAACTATTAGGTTACCAGAAGTTTCTACTCAGTTTAAAAACAAAGAAGATAACTTTACGCTATTTAAAGCCATGCTCGTACATCAGTGGGCACAAACTTGGTTTGGCACTTGGCGCATTGACGTTGAAGCGGTTGCAAATCGATTTAAAGATCCAGAACGAGCATTATCAATTTTTCATAAACTTGAAACCATACGTCTTGATGCCCGCATTCATCATGAACTACCAGGCATCGCTCGTGCTATGCGAGCACTCGAAACTGAACAGAAAACAGTACACCTTTCTAAAAATTGGCAAAGAGCCTATGAGAAACTAGCAGAGCCAAACGCTACATCACGAGATTCGATGTTTTTTTTAGAAGCCGTTTATAAAGATGAAATAATGCCTGATGATAAGTTTTATCAAGGCTCACTTAATCCAAAAGCCGTTCGCATAGCTATGGAAGCTCGAGCAAAAAAAGATAAATCTTCATTAAGAGAAAAACTTACTCAATTACAAGAAGAACTTGAAATAATCGACAGAGAAAATACGAAGAACGAAACTGGAAATTCTGCAAATGATGCGATTGCAAAAGATGGTATCAAAAGTTTTACCATTGAAGAAGTTACAGATGACACCATGCCAGATGGTTTTAAAATTGAGCTAAATTATGATGATGAGGCAATACAACCTCCAGAAGAAATTCAAGAAATTATAGCTTCTATATTACAAGATTTTGGCAAAATTCCAGATGACTACTTAGATACAGACTATGTTGCTGATAAAAATGATGCAGATGCGGAAGTTGAAGAAGAACAAAAGCTAACCATTGTCGATGAAGAAGATGTCTATCTTTATGATGAATGGGATCATTCAAGACAAAAATATCGAAAACAATTTTGTCACTTAAGAGAGATTGAAGTGCAACCCGTACACAATAATTTTGTTAGTAATACGTTACACAAACACCGCGGGCTGATTAAACACTTGCATAGAACGTTTGAAGCATTACGAGAGGATGACAAACGCATGAAACGCCAGCCATTTGGAGATGATATTGATCTTGATGCAATAATTGAGGCCTACTCGGATACCAAAATGGGATTTGAAGCATCACAAAACCTGTTTACCAAATCACGCAAAATTGACCGTAATATTGCTGTAATGTTTATGATTGATATGAGTGGCTCAACCTCTGGCTGGATCAATGAAATGGAACGTGAAGCATTGGTTTTACTATGTGAATCTCTTGAGGTGCTTGGTGACCGCTATGCAATTTATGGATTCTCTGGTGTAACTCATGAACGTTGTGAGCTCTACAAAGTGAAGGAGTTTGATGAAGACTATGATCAAGAGGTAAAGGCTCGCATCAGCGGTATACATCCGCAGGACTATACGCGGATGGGCGCTGCAATCCGGCATTTAACGAAAAAGCTTCATCATATCGAGGCGCGCACTAAATTATTAATTACGCTGTCAGATGGACGACCGGATGATCAAGACGGTTATCGTGGCCCCTATGGTATTGAAGACACACGACGCGCACTCATAGAAGCCAAATTTTTAGGGATTCATCCTTTCTGTATTACTATTGATGAAGAGGCAATGGAATATTTGCAGCACATGTATGGTGCAGTAAATTTTGCAGTCATTGATCACGTAGACAAATTGCCTTATAAAGTTTCCGATATTTATCGACGCATCACGATCTAACCAAAAAACAATTTTATGAAATGCAGCAAACGCATGGATGCAGTTCAGTCGCCTATTATTCCGTATATAGGCCAACTCACTCGCGATAATCCTGGAACCATATCATTTGGACAAGGCATTGCATTTTATGGCCCACCCACTGAGGCGTTTGATTTAGTGCAGAAAAGTCTAACGAATGAGTCTATTAATCGTTACGGCCCCGTTGAAGGTATTCCAGAACTGCAGCATGCGTTAATACATAAATTACATCGTTTAAATAAGATTGAAGTCGATGCAAATAATGCTGTAGTCGTGACCGCTGGCTCCAATATGGCATTCAATACAACAGTCTTGGCAATTACTGATCCGGGCGATGAAATAATATTGCCCATACCCTATTACTTCAATCATGAAATGTCGTTAGCTATGGAGCGTTGTAAACCAGTGCTTGTACCGACGGAAAATAACTTCCATCTGGATATCGATAAAATCGAAGCTGCAATCAGTAAGAAAACAAAAGCCATTGTTACTATTAGCCCAAATAATCCAAGTGGCGCGGTGTATAGAAAACAGGAATTGCAAACAATCAATGAACTCTGCCAAAAACATAATATTTATCATATTAGCGATGAAGCATATGAAGATTTTTATTATGACGATCATGAGCATTTTTCTTCAGCATCTATTAAAGATGCGCATGCACATACAATTTCTTTATTTTCCTTTTCAAAAGGCTATGGGTTTGCGGGTTGGCGCATTGGTTATATGGTCATTCCAACGCATTTATTACCTGCTGTAAAAAAAATTCAAGATACTATTCTTATTTCTCCTCCCGTCATATCACAGCACGCAGCAATTGGTGCACTCAGCACAGATACTGATTTTATATTAAACAAACGACAAGCAATGTCGATGAAACGCAAAATGGTACTAGAATGTTTATCTGATCTAGGTTGCCTAATAAGCAAACCCACTTCGGAAGGTGCTTTTTATACATTACTACATATAGACACTAATCAAAATGATATGCAGCTTGCGGAAACTTTGATTGAAAAAAATGGTGTTGCTACTATCCCAGGCTCTGCATTTGGGATAGAGTCTGGCTGTTACTTACGTCTGTCCTATGGCGCACTTGAAGATAACATTATTGCAGAAGGCTTAAAAAGATTACAAGACGGATTATCTTTTTAAACTAAGGAATTATAGAAGAGTGATGTTCTGCAATTTTAAAACAACCACTATCATCTTTACAAACCGCAAAAGTATATCGCGCATGGTGTGTAATTAATTTATCTTCCATATATGAAAACTCATAGGTACCCGAAAAGATTGTCGTATTTTCATATGAACGTGAGGCTTTAGAACTAAAATTGACCTTCAAATCTTTTTTATTAAATAAATCACGAAAGTATTCACCAATCAATTCAGAATTATCACGAATGACCTTAGAGAAGGTTCCCCAGAGAACCGCATTTTCAGAATATAGTTCAACAATACCTTCCAAATCGTAACTATTTAGACACTCTTCCCATTTGCTAATTAAACTATTGGCATCCATTCCTCTTTACCCCTATTAATTATCGTCCTTTAAAAATCGAACCCATGATGCCACGAATGATTGATTGACCCAATCTTGACGTAACAATCTTCGTTGCACTTTTTACAACTGTTTGTGTTGTAGACTCTCTCGAGCTACGTTTTTTACGTGTTGTTTTTGATACCTTAGGTTTATTTGCTTTATATTCTCGCTCTTTATCAACTTGTTTTTCGGCTTTTTTCGCAGCTTCTTCAGTACGAGCTAATAATTTTTCTGCAGCACTTTCTCGATCAATCGTTTTATCATAAACATCTTTAATTGGGCTTTGATCAAATACACTTTTTCTTTCCGCTTTCGTAGCAGGACCCATGCGAGACTCTGGGGGGCGAACTTTAGTTTGTTGCACTATAGTAGGCACACCATCAGGGTCTAATACTGAAACCAACGCCTCACCTACACCAAGTTGAGTAATCACTTTTTCTGTATCTAAGGCTGGATTTTCTCTAAAAGTTGTTGCTGCAGCTTTAACAGCTTTTTTATCACGTGCTGAATAAGCCCGTAAAGCATGTTGAACACGGTTACCCAACTGCCCCAGTACTTCGTCAGGCACATCTATGGGGTTCTGAGTAACAAAATATACCCCGATGCCCTTGGAACGAATCAAACGTACGACTTGTTCAATTTTTTGAACTAATGCTTTGGGCGCATCTTTAAAAAGCAAATGCGCTTCATCAAAGAAAAATACAAGTTTGGGTTTTTCAGGATCACCCACTTCAGGTAATTCTTCAAATAATTCTGATAACAACCACAAAAGAAAAGTTGAGTACAGCCTTGGGTTCTGCATAAGCTCATCCGCAGCAAATAAATTGATATAGCCCATGCCATTCGTGTTGGTGCGCATCAAATCTTTAAGTTCCAATGCGGGCTCACCAAAAAAGTTTTTTGCGCCTTGTTGCTCGAGAACCAATAAGCGTCTCTGGATTGCCCCGATAGACTGGGCACTGACATTGCCATAATCAACAGTGAGCTCTGCTCTATTTTCACCTACATGGTTAAGTATTGCACGTAAATCTTTGAAATCTAATAAAAGCAAGCCCTGGTCATCAGCTAGCTTGAAGGCGATGTTGAGGACACCTTCTTGTGTGTCATTCAAATCTAATAATCTAGATAGTAGCAATGGGCCCATTTCAGAAATGGTGGTTCGCACTGGATGGCCCTGCTTAGCAAAAATATCCCAAAACACCGTAGGAAACCCCCGCGGCGTATACCCCTCAACTCCAGTTTTGGCTGCCCGCTCAACCAGCTTTTGTTTTTCTTCAATAGCTTGGCTAATACCACTTAAATCACCCTTTATATCCGCTGCAAAAACTGGCACACCTGCCTGAGAAAACCCTTCAGCTAGGATCTGTAAAGTCACTGTTTTTCCTGTACCTGTCGCTCCGGCAATTAAACCGTGACGATTAGCGCGATTTAAGTAGAGATGCTGTACCGCATCGCTTTTACCTATTACGATCGTATTATTAGTAGCCAAGGGAATTATTCTTATTGAATTAGGGTCTTATGTATTATTGAGGTTTGAGCTCATTGCCCAGTTTATCGTATTTGAGCAGCCCTTCGTGCTGCTTCAGCTATGAAAGCATAACAACTTAAATATAGTCCTTACAATCAAATGCTTACAAATATATACTGGATTTTTCAGCGTAAATATACAAATTTAGCTTCGTTTTAATTCACATTATCAAAAATTGACAATCGTATTTGAGAGCCAAAACTCTTAATCTGTACATCACCAACACACCAAGTGATTATTTTGACCAAACTTACTCAAAAACTAGCCCTCTTTTGTCTCAGTGCAATCTGTTTATTTGCAACAACTTATACGTACAGCAATACCAACGAAACACTTGTGCCTGCGAAACAACATGATCGGGCCACTAGGCTTATTGCACATTTTATTGATAAATATCATTACAAAGAAATTTCCATTAACAATACGTTATCGGATCAAATTTTATCGTCTTACCTAGAAGCATTAGATCCAAATCGGAGCTATTTCTATCAAAAAGATATCGATAGTTTTCAAATTTTCCGTTACAAATTGGATGATGCGATTACTAATACAGAACTCAGTGCACCATTTCAAATGTTTCGCTTATATCAAGCACGCGTTGATGAGCGAGTTCTATACGCATTGGAACTGTTAGATGAAAAATTTAATTTCAAGATTGACGAAGAACTTATCATTGATCGATCAGAATTTCCTTGGGCAAAAGACAGTATTGAATTAAACGAGATTTGGCGAAAGCGTGTTAAAAATGATGTATTAACGTTAAAACTCGCAGACAAAGAAACAAAAGAAATCAAAGAAACTTTAAAAAAACGTTACAAAGGTATTGCAAAGCGCAGCACCCAAGTAGATGCAGAAGATGTGTATCAATTATTTATCAATGCTTTTGCTAGCACTTTAGAACCGCATACCAATTACCTATCACCTCGCACTTCTGAAAACTTTGAGATCAGAATGAGTCTTTCCTTAGAGGGCATTGGCGCATTATTGCGTACAGATGGCGAATACACGGTGGTTGAAAGAGTCATTCCCGGTGGCCCTGCTGACTTAAGTGATTTACTTCATGGCTCAGATAGAATTGTTGGTATATCCCAGCAAGGTGAAAAAGAATTTAAAGATGTAGTTGGCTGGCGCCTAGAAGAAGTGGTTGCTTTAATTCGTGGCGCAAAAGGCACGAAAGTCAATTTGCAAATCTTACCGGGTGATGAGGGCCAAGCTGCCAAAATAAAAGAAATTCAAATTACACGCGATAAAATTAAATTAGAAGAACAAGCTGCCAAAAGCGAAGTAATTGAAATTAATAACGATTTACAAGATTACAAAATTGGCGTTATAGATGTGCCAACTTTCTATATCGACTTTGCGGCCTATCAACGTGGAGATAAAAATTATCGTAGTACAACGCGTGATGTAGATAAATTACTCACTGATTTGAAAAATGAAAAAATAGATGCACTCATCTTAGACCTGCGTGGCAATGGTGGAGGTTCACTCACAGAGGCAACTCAATTAATGGGGCTGTTTATTGATGAAGGCCCTATTGTTCAAGTTCAAGATTCAAGTGGGCATATTGAAGTCCATCGTGACCGTAATGACAGTATTTCCTATTATGGCCCGTTGGTAGTACTGGTAGATCGATACAGTGCATCTGCATCTGAAATTGTTGCAAGTGCTGTTCAAGATTACCGTCGCGGTATTGTTGTAGGCGAAACAACATTTGGCAAGGGCACAGTACAACAATTGGTTGATTTAAATAATTTTAGCGCAAGTGATGATGAGAAATTAGGTCAACTCAAAGCCACCATCGCACAGTACTTCCGCATCAATGGTAGAAGTACACAGCATAGTGGTGTAAGACCGGATATTGATTTCAATACACTTTTAAAAGATGAAGAATATGGCGAGCGAGCTCTTAAAAACGCATTACCTGCAAGCAATATTGCGCCTGTCAAACATCACATTGGTGACGTGGATATCGAGGTAATTAATTACACTGCTGAAAAACACAAAGTTCGAACCAGATCCGATACCAAATTTAAGTCGCTGATTGAAATGTTCCAACTTGACTATGACGTAAAAAACCAAAAAACAATTTCTCTATTAGAATCTACGCGCAAGGCAGAATACAAAAGTATTGAACAAACGCGTATGAAGTATGAAGATTTACTTAAAGATACGACGGAAAATCTTAATAAACTAGATGATGACGAAACTTTTATAGATGTATTGCTTGATGAAACGGCTCACATTGCAACAGATCTTACAAAATTACTTGAAGCACGAAACTCAAGCTCGTTTGTGTATCGAAATCACTAAATATTTGAAATTATTCCCTCACCCACCTAATCGTTTCAACAATTTTTTCTAGCTCAGGTTTTGTTTTTTCTTCCTGACTTTCTGATGCTTGGAAGTTTACGGTGATGACTTTAGAGGACATTATTGTCAAATATACTCGACCATAAATTTTTAAGTTAAGATCTGGTTGATTCAAAACCTCAAATAAACTCCGAAAATTTACAGCTCGAAAGTTCTCCCCATCAATTACTTCATCGTAGATCACACTTGTGTTCAATACTCGTTTATTTTTCGCCATCGTATTTACACTATTATTCAACCATCGATCTTTTGTCAGCATTAAATCCTCTTCGCTACTAAACGTATGAGCCTGAATATCGTGAATATATATAGCGATTGATACACCACTTTCATTTTCTGTTGCTTGCTTACCAAAGAGCCATGATCTATATTTTCCCCTTCTTTCACGCTCCACAGCTTGCCAAGTTTCTGGTATCTGTATAGAAAAATCTGAATAGCTATATTTCTCTACTGCAGATGCACTAGTAAATGCAAAGGTTAAAATAAGAAAAACAAAACTTATGAATACTATTTGTTTCATTTCTTAAAATATTTCTACCAAGCATCTTTGTAAACTTAATTGTGAAATTAGGTGATTTACATCTATCATAGAGGACAGGTATTTGAGAAACACTATATGTGCGAATGATACGATAATGTTGTTTCTTCTGATTTACAATCAGATCAACTTTAAAAAGTTTTTACAGGCAGTACTGTCGCTAAATCTACATAAAGTTGGCTTTCAAGTTAGCGCCTTTTGCCAGTTTAATCAATGCTGTGGCCATGACCAAATATACTGCTAGCCAGTCTAGCAAAATCCCGCAAACACAACTATCTATAAAAATCAGATTACTTGGGTAACTTTATTTAAAAGCCTTTCTGTGTCATACGGTTTTTCAAAAAACCCAACAGCACCCATTTCGAGAGCTTTTTCCCGATGACTTATTTTTTTACTTGCAGTAATAAAAATTACAGGAGTGTTTTGAGTCATAGTTAGCTCTTGCATTTTCTCTGCGACTGATAAACCAGTGCCACCCGGCATACTAATATCCATAATGACAAGATCTGGTTTATGCTTGACCGCTGATTGAATACCCATAACAGCATCAAAAGCTAACAAAGCTTTGTACCCCATTGAACGGATCCTTATCTCAAGGGATTTTGCAATATTTTTATCATCTTCGATAACTAATATCTGTTTCATTATACTGCTCTTTTTGTCATTTTTTATTGAATCAAAGGCCCTGATTAAAATGCTAGATCAAGCTACTAACCTTACCCAGCAAGGCATCTGCGTCATATGGTTTTTCGAAGAAACCTGCTGCCCCCATCGCCATAGCTTTCTCTTTCAAGCCATGTTTTTTACTTGCAGTTACAAATATAATGGGAGTGCCTGCTGTATCAATAAGATTATTAAAACGCTCTGCTAAAGAAAATCCATCGCCACCCGGCATTGAAATGTCTAGTAATATTAAATCAGGTTTAAAATCTCTCGCACTTGAAACCGCTACTACCGCGTCGTGTGCTGCTTTAACTTCATAACCAAATTTTTTTAGCCGAATACTTAATGCCATAGCGATCTTTTTATCATCCTCAACAATCATTACTTTTTTCATAGCGCTTGTTCCTTAATTAATGTATCTAGATTTACTTCCTGTATGATGGAATTAATACCTGTATCTTTATCATAAACAGGAAGCGTGAAACAGAATTCACTGCCTTTATTAACAAGACTTTTGACCATTATTTTTCCATCATGGAGATTAACGAGCTCTCTACAAATATTGAGTCCTAGCCCTAATCCACCCAGGCTCGTACAGGTATCATTTGAATTTTGTTCTGGATTGACCTGATATAAACGATCAAATATATTTTCTAAATCCTTGGGAGAAATACCACAACCATTATCAAAAACAGATATTTTTACATACTCTGATTTATCCGAATCAACTTCTGCAGTTATATAAACTCTCCCATGATGGTCTGTAAATTTAATAGCATTGTTAATTAGATTTGTAAGAATCTGCTCAACACGATTGGGATCCATATAAACATCTGGTAAGCTTTCTTCAATATGAGCGGTAATTTCAATCGACTTATATTTAGCGATCACCTTCATTGCAGCTATCACTTTGTCAATAACTGACCCTACATCATTAGGCTCTAGTTCAACGCGAAGTTTCCCTGTCTCAAGTCGCGTAATATCTAGTAAGTCATTTACACCATTCGCCATTTGCATACAGCTGTCTTTTATTATTTGTAAATATTCTTTCTGCTCATCATTAATATCTCCTGATATGCCCTCTTGAAGAATGCATGCAAATTCTTTGATTGATGTTAAGGGAGTTTTCAATTCATGCGAGACTGTTTGATAAAATCGTTGAATTTCATCATGCTTGCGTGTCAATTCACGGTTCTTTTCCTCAAGACGATGAGTCTGACTTTCTATGGCTTTACGTAAATGAAATTTTTCAACTGCATTACCAATAGTTCTTTTTAAGGACTCAGTTGATACAACACGCTTTGGCAAATAATCAGTCGCACCACTACGCAATGCATCTGCTGCAATCGTTTCATTACCCTCACCTGTTAACATTATTACTGGAGTTCGAGCTTTTATTTCTTTATCTAATAAACTCAAAAATTCAACACCATTGAGATCAGGTAAGTTGTAATCTAGTAAAATACAATCAAAATTATCCTTACTACAGACTTTAATCGCCTCCTCGCCAAGACCCACATCTAAAAACTCATAGCCTTGTTTAAATTCATCAATTAAATATTGTTTATATAATTCTCGGTCAGCAGGATTATCATCGATAACTAATACTTTTAGATTATCACTGGCATCTGGACCAAGGCGGATACTATCCATATTGGTATTGAATTCCGACATGTATACGCTCAATCCTTAAGCAGGTTGGTTTAGATAAAAGTAAGATAACTCAATAGCTTATATCGGCAAAAAGCTTAAACTCTTTAGAATAATTTTGTGGCTAGAATACAGTGAGTTACTAATATATCGATAAATACTAGGAGCTCACGTGTATTAGCTATACTGGTTCATTTTGGTAGAGGACCAAAGTGCGAATTTACTAATAGTCTAATATTTCATTACATTTCCGCTTAGGAATTTTAACTAATGTAAACCAAAATTCTATAAGTTGTTGCATTGCTCTAAAAAACTGGTCGTAGTCTACTGGCTTTTTGATATAACAACTTGCAAAATGATTGTATGTGGAAAGTATGTCTCTTTCTGCATCAGAGGTTGTCAAAATCACTACAGGCAAACATTTCAAGCTGGGTTCGTTTTTAATATCGAACAAAACATCTCTGCCACTAATTCCAGGCAGGTTTAGATCGAGTAAAATTAAATCTGGTTTTAGTGAATCTTTGTATTCGCTTTCATTATGCAAATATTTAAGTGCTTTTTCACCTGTATTAACCACATGGACATCTACATTAATCTTCGAATCACTTAGAGCTTCTACAGCTAAATCTGAATGTGCTGGATTATCCTCAACAAGTAATATATTAAAAGGCCTCATATTCAGTTCAGAATCCATTCTGTATATCCTCAATTAAATTTAAGCAGCTTGCTTTTGCAAGCTCATTCTTTTATCTCTTTCGCGGGCAGGCAAAGTGAACACAAATGTTGATCCCTCATTAGGTTTAGATTCAATGCTTATTTCACCCTCATGCCGTTCTATAATCTTTTTACAAATTGATAATCCAATACCCGTTCCAGTATATTCACTGAATGAATGCAAACGTTTAAATATTTTAAAAATTTTATCCTGATGCTTTTCCTCAATCCCTATCCCGTTATCTTTAACTTTAAAGATCCACATATCATCTGCTTTTTCTGAATGTATTGTGATTTCAGGACAATCATTTTTATTGTACTTGATTCCGTTTTTAATTAAATTTTGGAAGACAATGCCCATTTGAGATGCATCTACGTAAAGGAAAGGCAGCTTACCCCATGTTACTTTGGCGTTACTCTCCTTAATTCTTATTTGCAAATCATTCATCACTTTAGTCAAAATTTTACTAGAACAGTGCCAATTCATTTCATTTTTATTCGTTTCTACTCGAGAAAATTTTAAAAGACCTTCAATCAGTGACTGCATGCGATTGCATCCTTCCACCGTATAGTTAATAAATTTATCTGCGTTTGAATCTAGATTTCCTTTGTACCGTTTTGACAATAACTGCACATAGCTACTTATTACTCGCAGTGGTTCTTGTAAGTCATGAGATGCTACATATGCAAACTGCTCTAGTTCTTTATTAGAATTATAAAGCTTGTTGATGAGTTGCTTCTGCTTTTCTTTGGCCTTACGCAACTCCAAAAGATTTACAACACTATCTGCGAGAATTTTTAAAGCTTCTTGTTGCCTGACAGTAATCTTTCTTGCGATAGAATCGATGACGCATAAAGTACCTAAACTATAGCCTGACGGTGTATTTAAAGGACATCCTGCATAAAATTTGATGTTAGGTTCAGCAGTGACTAGGGGATTGTCAATGAATCTATTATCGGTTTCTGTATTCTCAACAATAAAAGCATTTTCAGGCTCCAAAATTGCGTGAGCACAAAAAGCTGAATCTCTACTAGTTTCGGATGCATCTAAACCAGTTTTTGATTTGAACCACTGTCTGTCGTTATCTACTAAACTTATTAGTGCGATGGGCGTATCGCATATAAATGAAGCCAGCTGAGTGATATCGTCAAATTCTTTTTCAGGGAGAGAATCTAAAATGTTATAGCTATTAAGAGCTTTGATTCTTTGTTCTTCATTATCTAGTTTGGGGGCAACTTCCATTTTCTGCCAATTTCCTCACTTTGTTATAGCTTTATAGAACGGCAGATAATGGAAATAGTTAATAGCCTTAATATAAAAAGTCGATAAAATCCCTTTATTTCGGTAAATATTCTTTGAATTATTGAATAATTGGAGTATCAGGGCTAGATAAGATCGATATATTTGCTTAACAACTAATCATTAGCTAATTTCATCTCTACTAACAATTGGTTACTTCCCACCTTATTTCCAATTTTAGTCATTAGGTAGGCCATCAACAATCCAGTCGATAAATGTCCACTTTCGGCCATTAGTGAGCATAGGGATATGCGAATATAAGTAGCAACATGGATGTTGCATCGTATTAAAGTTAAGGTGTCTCAAAAATGTCCGCTTTCGGCCAATAACGGACATTAAGTTATTAATTATTCCCTAGCCACTTTGCATGCAATGATATAGCCGTTAATCATTTCTATGAATAACACTGATTTAAATTTAAAACCGTACTTCACCACCGATAGAAAACACACCCAATTGATCTAAATCGTCGCTGTCTACTTCTTCATACTCTACTCGAACAGCAAATCTTTCACTAAATCCGTACGATGCACCTAACCCATAAGCAAATTCAGTACCATCATCGCTCGAGGTCACAGTATTACCCATAACATTTGCTTTTGCGTCTCCATCCCAATAAGCAGCTCCCAATTTAACAAATAATTCAAACTTCTCAGATATTGGCACAATACCCACACCATAGAGCGCCACTGCATAAAGGTCTTCTATTTCAATATCGACACCTAAAATATCATCGTCATGATCTCCGTAATCAATATAGTCTAATTCAACTGCAAAATTATTATGAAACCGGTAACCAGCAAATGCTTTGAATGCAAAATCTTCAGAATCAAAATCTTCCCCAGGTACATCATCTTCTTCTACATAGCTTTCTCCGATACTACCTCCAACATAGAAATGAGTTTCAGCAAGAGCTACCGAACTACATGCACATAAAAAAAGAAGTATCCCACTAAGGCCCCATATATTGTTCTTCAGTAATATCATAATAGATTCTCCACCGTATTATTTCTCCAGTATATTATAGAAAAGCAGCTTACCAACATCTTTCACGAACATTAAAGAACTTTAATCTATGAAATTAGATATTTAATTTATGCATTAAAGCTAAATAAATGTCCGCTTTGGGTCGAAAGCAGTCATTTTAACAACAAAGAAATTAATCTGAAGCAACTTCCTTGTTGCAACTCATATTCGCACGTCCTGTGCTCACGCTTTGGGTCGTTAGCAGTCATTTAATCGTTGATCTATTCGC
>CAJIAE010000025.1_pt1 | contig 15771 bp, 13 predicted proteins | sample 9199101 | NCBI WGS metagenome assembly CAJIAE01 (sample SAMEA7708273, study PRJEB35096) | sediment metagenome | biome: marine neritic benthic zone biome [ENVO:01000025]; feature: sediment [ENVO:00002007]; material: shallow marine sediment [ENVO:03000034] sea grass bed [ENVO_01000059] ...
CACTCACAGTGCTGATCACATCCTGCTAAGGGAAGTTGTGGCGCTTCGGCTGATAAAAAACGCTTGCCATGAAGCTGCATCACTGCTTCACAAGCGTCATAGGGTATTTTCACTGCGACACAGTGATAAGGATTGTTACCAGGCTTTGTGTTCTGCGCTGGTTTATTCGTTTTTTTCTTGACGCGCTTGTTAGAACGCGATGACCATAAAGCCATAACCCAACTCCATATTCATATTCATATTCATCTCATTTATTGTTCTACCGGTTCTGATACTAAAGCTCAGAACGCAGTTGTTTAAGCATGTTCCACACCTAAACAAGATAATAATTGTAATTTAAAATATCTGATAATACGACTATAAATTACTTATATTGAAAATCAGTTTTATTAGGGAAAGAGTGTCGTTTGGCGAGTTTCATTGTCAAAGCACAGTGGGTTATTGAATTTGAATTAAAAATTAAAACTACTTAGGTGTATTGCAGATTAATTTCCCTTCAATATATGGGTATTTATTTTCTGAATAATCTTTACCACGAAATTCTTCTTTATCAATTTCATGGTCGAATTCACGCGACTTGCATAGCTTTTCCGCTTTAGCTAACCACTTTTCATAGGCGGTTTCTAAACTCATATCCAACAAGCCACTATAAGCTAAGTAATGTTTGCCAACGCTCAGCTCTGTATGGCTGTATTTGGCATCAACATGGTGTTTAGATTTTGGCAACGAAAGACATGCAGCACAAACCATAATGCAAAGCACGTTTAATACTAGAATTTTTGAAATTTTTGAATTCAATATTGAACCCGTGAAAGAAATGTAGATTTGATTGAATGGATAGATTATCTGTGACTTAGGCGCGAATGAATACCGCGCCTAGTACAGAAATAGGTCGGCGGTTAGAATTTGCCGATAACAGCAACGATTAAAACAATGCAAGGAATGACCATGGCGGCTACTACTAACATTGTCTTTACAAATTCATTCATTTCCTTACTCCTGTGAATATTTTTTAATATATTTATACAGACCCATAGCCGTGGACATAGGCCCATGAGCCAGGTCTAGCCTAGAGCTGATTATATCATCGAGCCTATAGTTGCTAAAGCCAAACTAGATCACAAGAATGGCATTAAACTCCCCTCTTGTACGTTAATACACCTCATATTCAATCAACCAATGGTATAAATCGGACTACTAGGCTAAGCAGGTAGAATATGCAGTAAATTGACTACTGTACTTAGACGCTTGAATAAATGGCATGAGCTTACATATCTTTCCAGAGCGAAGAAAACCGAAACGAAGATCGAAGAGAAAAGCAACTGCTAACAAAAGCCTGCTTACCTCTCCAAGCTTTCTGATCAAATTCTTTTTCAGGTGGCTGAGAAATATTCTTCTTATTTTTGTCGTTCTCACGCTATTGATAACACTTGCAATACGTTGGATTAATCCACCCTATACCAGCTTTATGATCGTACAAAGAGTAGCGACAGATTTTGTGCCGTATAAAATTAATTGGGTATCGATCAATGATATTTCACCAAATATACTCATTGCGGCAGTTGCTGCAGAAGATCAAAAATTTCCCACACACTTCGGCTTTGATCTCAAAGCGATTCAGTCTGCGCTTGAAAAAAATAAAAATAATAAAACCATTCGCGGTGCAAGCACCATTACGCAACAAGTTGCGAAGAATCTTTTTCTATGGCCAAAGAAAAGCTTATTTAGAAAAGGGCTAGAAGCCTATTTTACAATATTGATTGAAACGCTTTGGCCAAAATGGCGCATCTTAGAAGTTTATTTAAACATCGCAGAGTTTGGTCCAAATATTTTTGGTGTTAAAAATGCGGCATATACTCATTTCAAAAAACATGCATCACAACTTTCACAACATGAGGCTGCACTGTTAACCGCTGTTCTACCAAATCCACATAAAATGAATGCATCAATCCCATCCGCTTATGTTCAACAACGTGCATCAGATATTCGCAACCAAGTAATGGCTCTTGGCGGAAGTAACTATTTAAAAAGTATATGGATGTAAGCGCCCAGATTTTTAGTGATGCAATGCGTATAATTAAGTAATAAAGACACCATAACGATAAATTTTCATGCAAGAAACAAACAACCTTTCATCCGAACAAAGTTTGCGCGCCTTTCTAAATATATTACATCAGTGGACACAAAAAATTCGCGCTGGCGAGCTAACTGCGCGTATCCCTATCTCGCATCATCCTGAATTTAGCGAACTGAGTCAGGATATAAATTTTGTAGCTGAAATGCTTCACTCCTTATCACGTGATGCAGAGTTGCAACTACAACGCCATACCAAGCATATTGCACAAAAAAACAAATCCCTTGAAACACTTTATGATGTTGTCACTAGCATTAATATGACTCGCGACATTCATTCGCTACTCACTCATTTCTTACATACTTTGACGGAGATTGCCAATGCTTATGCTGCAACGGTTTATTTAAAATCAAATAATGACACCTGCACGCTGATCTCTGAAATTGGCCTTAACCAAGATTTCAACAATCGTCACCCACAGCTTCCGGAACAAAATGACAACAACACGGAAGAACAAAACATTCCGGTGAGCATCATTGACTGCCCTAAAGAAATAGCGGATGAATATTTTGCTGGCATGAGGCTTTCAATATTGGTCGTACCACTACAATACCGCGGCAATATTTTAGGTGTCTATAATCTTTATATCAGTCAGGACCAATTCGCTAATAATGATGAATACTATAATTTATTTACCAGCATCGGCAGACATCTTGGCATTGCGATTGAGAAAGCACGATTAGATAGTGAAGCGAATTTAATTAATATTGTTCAAGAACGAACAAACTTTGCAAATGAATTACATGACTCACTTGCGCAGACCCTTGCAAGTGTAAAGTATCAGGTGCGTGTACTGGATGAGACCATACACCAAGGGGATGAAGCCGCCACTTGGCAAGAACTCGAACGAATAGAATCTACAATCGACGAAGCTCATTCAGAGTTGCGCTCATTGATTGCCCATTTTCGCTTGCCGGTGGGCGAACATGGCTTATTAGTATCTGTTGAGCAAATCGTTGAGCGGTTTAAACAAGACAACCATGGTATGCATGTGTACTTACAAAGAGAGTGGCCGGATACAAAATTACCCACTGCAGTCGAATTGCAAGTTTTACGTATCATTCAAGAGGCACTGACCAATGCACGCAAGCATAGCGAGGCAAAAGCAGTGCGTGTTTGGATGCATGGCGATAACTCTGGCCATTACACGGTATTAATTGAGGATGATGGAGTGGGTCTATCAGAACGAAAAAATAGCAATGTCATTGGGGAGCATGTGGGCCTAAGTGTCATGCAGGACCGCGCAAATAGAATTGGTGGTACACTTAGCATTGAAGGTGACGCTGGAGAAGGTGTACAAGTTCGTTTAGAATTTGATTATCTCCCTGAGTCCCCACAAGATAGTAATAATAACAAACCAATAAGCGATAATTTATGACCCTGGAAACCTCCCTACGCATCGTCGTAATTGATGATCACACCCTATTTCGTGAAGGCTTACAGAGTCTCTTGGGCCGCCATGGTATTGAAGTTGTTGCATCTGTCGATGATGGACGTGAAGGAATACGCCTAGCACAAGAACTCAGACCTGATATCGTGCTGCTTGATATGCGCATGCCTAATATGAGCGGTTTGGATGTCCTTAAACAGTTCCAACAAGTTAAATTTGAATCACCGATCGTGATGTTGACCACCAGCGGTGATGAGCGTGACCTGGTAGAGGCATTACGCAATGGCGCGAAAGGCTATTTATTAAAAGACATGGAACCGGATGATGTGGTTGCTGCGCTAAGAGAAATTATTCAAGGCGAAACGGTTGTCGCACCTAATTTAACCCAAATTCTGGCAAAAGTAGTCAAAGGCGAAGACCCATTAGAACCTGAGCCCAGCCCGCTTGATAACCTTACACCACGTGAGCGTGAAATCCTTAGCTTACTGGCAGAAGGTCAGAGTAATAAAGTGATTGCGAGAAATCTTGGCATCTCCGATGGCACGGTTAAACTTCATGTTAAAGCGATTTTACGAAAATTGAACATCCATTCACGTGTAGAAGCTGCAGTGATTGCCGTCGAGCAAGGATTGCGAGCTAAAAAAACATTTCCGGATAATTAATAATCTCAATCACAGGTTGAACAATATGTTTAACCTCTCTTCTTCAACATTCAATCAAGAATGAAAAGTTTCCAAGATCTTGTTGATGAAATCACTAGGCATGTAATTGAAATTATGCCATGGGATTTAGATGAGAAACTAAAGCAAAATAACCTTTCTCTCATCTTAGATGTGCGCGAAGTGCCTGAATTTGAGAAGATGCATATTCGTGGTTCAATGAATATTCCTCGGGGAATTTTAGAGATCGCATGTGATTACGATAATGAAAAAGATGCGCCAGATTTAGTACGTGCACGTGAACAAGAAGTAGTAGTTGTTTGCGGTTCTGGTAAACGTAGCATCTTGGCAGCCAATAGCATGCAACAAATGGGATACGAAAAAATATATTCGCTTAAAACAGGCATTAAAGGTTGGAATGACTACGATCTACCGTTGCTTAATAAAGATGGTAATCAGGTCGATGCGGATGAAGTAAGTAAATATTTGAGCTTTAACACTACTCCAGTACAGTTCAACAAATGAGACCTTGGCAACGCAACAGAATAGCATTGGTTGCTGTAATTTTATTATCAGTGGTGATTATTAATCTTCCAATGTTAACGCTAGCACAGGCGCTTTCACTCATCGCTTTATTAGCCGTTTTATTCGCAGCCTATGTTATATTTTGGAATTCTTATAAGAATAAATGATTTCCAATGGCAACAAAATATTAGTATTTGTCTTACTATTAATTGCTACTGTTTATTTTCTTTCACCACCTTTATTTTTGACAGTAGAAATCCACGCTGCACCTCAAGGTATTGAGAAATTCTATGTGGAAACAAGGTCAAAAAAGTTTGGCCTAATTCACTCAGCAGGTTCTACAGTTGTTGATAAAAAATTAGTGCCCGTTAACCAAAAAGTAAAAATCCCATTGAATTGGAATAAGATGAATTGGCTTAACCCTATTTATGTTTCTTTTCACCACCCAGAATATTTTTGGGATGTCAAACAAACCAGCAACCGATTTTTTTTGCCTAAAATAGAATTAACTCCAATAGCATGGAGCGATGCACTCAACAATTCACCACGCTGGCTGATAGAGATGCCTCCATACAATGAGCGAACAGATGAATTCTTGTCTGATGTAGATGAGCATCGAATAATTTTTATGGGCCATGTGCACTATCACATAAATTCAATGAATAATGACTTTATTCAGGAATTCTTACATCACACTGATATCAAAAAATTGAACAAATCTTTTGAAGTTTTAACTTTCATCGTTAATGAATTTGATAAAGGCATGTTAGAAGAAAGTATTTCCACTTTTGGTCCTACTGAATACGCACAACAACAAATCGACGAAACTCATGCAGCGCTAACTGAGATTCAAGAAAAATTAAACTAAAGCCATGGTTCGCATTTTTTAATTAATTCTGCTTGATTGCTTGCATTTAATCTCTGCCTTGCATGTCTAAGTTGATTTTCTATCGTTCGCACAGATTTATTGAGTTGCTCAGCAATTTTTTTATAACTCATCCCTTCAGAAGCCAACTGAATTGCATCTAATTCAGATTCACTGGGCTTTTTAAACATCTGGTGCATGGTGGGATTATGCCAATAGTTGCTAATCCCAGCCAGCGGCGCAAAAAATTTTGTGCAAAACTGATGCATAAACTCCTCTTCCGTTTCTGTCCAACTATGTTCTTTTATTGCGTGATCAACACATGCAATTCCAATGGGCTCTTTATCCCAAATCAAGCGTTGTAACATCATCGACTTACAATGAATTGCATCTAGGATGTTACGTATCTCATCAAGCAAGGGATTAGTTGCAACTGCTTCATACTTTACTGGGGTGCGACTACGCCACACACGCTGCATCACTTCATGTTGATTAGAAATAACAAAGTTCTCTACAGATGGCGGATGAGTTTGCAGGTTACAATACTCAGCTAATGGGGTGTACTCACGATCGGTTGGAACCGCAAAACCAGCATCAGCCCTACAGGTAGATAATTGGCTACCTAGATAACTTAACGCGATGCGCACTGTTTCGGTTGGGTTTTCAATTGCCAATATCATGTGTGCAACACAATCTAACATGCTGCCTTGAGTGGTTTGATAATTACCATCTAAAAAGTGCAGTTTTAATGCCTTGGTGGATGGTGGCTCTTGTTTAAAGTTCATGCAATTAATCTAGATTCAAATTGAAATACCGAGTAATACTTTTTCTCTTAGGGGTTTATTGTCATGTATTACACAAGCAAACCTCTTTAATATGATTATTGTCAAGAATAACAGAGAACACTCATGCCAAAACTTAAATATCTCAACTTCGCTACAATTACAGTACTAATTTTCATTGCTTCTTCGTTTTCAGCACAAGCACACGAAGCACTGATGAAGCATCATCCAAACGCGCAAGCAAAAGATATTGCTTCATTAAATGTCGACGGCGTAAACGCTTTTTTAGAAGATATAGTCGCTTCAAACGACCCAAATGCACCTATAAGCTGTGGATTATTTCGCATGGAAAAAGGCAATCCGCTTGAATATACCTACAGTTATGATGAGGCAAAAATTATTCTTGATGGCGAAATGACGATCTCCGAAGTTGGTGGTAAAACCATAGAAGCAAAAGCAGGTGATATTTTGTATTTTGAAGAAGGTGCAAAAATCACTTTTACCAGTAAATCAAGTGGGCTTGGTTTTTATTGCGGACAACGTGACGCTGCAGGCCTATAAAGACAACCTTTTAGTACAAGAGGTTGATGGAGGAATTAATTATGCAAAAATTATTTTTAGTTTTCATTGCATTAATACTTAGTGCAACGACTTCCTACGCAGATGAAAAAACATTGCTGCCAATTGAAGGGGATCTTACCGATATCACTGGTAATGACCCTTACTATTATACGAGTGACCAGATAATTGATGAAAAGCATCCCGAAAAAGAAGTTGTGGGCGTTGGACGGGTAAAAACAACCCACTCAAAAATTCCCCATCTACCTATTTATTCAGGTTACATGAACACGAACTACACATACCGTTTTGTAAATGTAGTGGAACAAACTTTTACTATGGTGGGCGAAGGCAAACATGGCCTATGGCGAGTTCAAGATAATGGCACGATTCGTGAGTACCGCAAAAAGAATACTAAAGGTATTAAAGATGGTGCAGATATTTTTGCTGAAGAAAATTTAGCCACGATTGCAAATCAATACAGTCACTACATTCCAGAAGAAAGTTGGGATGGCTACAAACATCCACACCAACGTGTTGCAGAAGATGGTGGTTTAAATTTTATTGACTTACCGCTTGATCATCCAAAATATAATAATAAGTATGCGCAACATGTGCCAATAGATTTACCTCACTTTTATTGCACCATGTCTGCTAATCGTTATCCATATTCTAAAAAAGCAATCGACTATGCTTTTAGTCAACCAGGTGCCGGTAAAGTGGGCCCTTTAGGTAAACGTGCAGGTTTGGATGTAAATGAACTGTATACAAAAGTGCTACGTATTGATCTTTTCCCAGATGCACGTGCTTGGATTAATGTTGGTGGCGAAGATGAGTCCACAGTAAATTGGCAAGCTGTGGATGTAAGCAAAACAGATACAGAATTCTATTTAATTGAACGACCTTTTTTTAATGAGCCCTATTTATTCATCACAGCTGTGTTCAATAATAAAGACAATCAAGATTTTCAATATGTACGCCCTGACGGTGACTACTATGCATCACTTGAAGACATGGCCAAGCAAGTTAAAACCGAAGTAACCCATGAGCCAAGATTTCATTTAGAAAATGGTGAACTGGCTGCGGCTAAAGGATTACCAATTTATGGTGTACATCATCCAAATCGTGCCGCTTTTGGCGGCGGTGGTGCCTGCCCTTTAAAGGGAGGCGACTGGAGCAACTATCCTAAAACTACCGGTGCTGCTGGTTGGCCAACCAACTATGAAGAAATTACACCTCTGTGTGATGGTGTATTAGTCGACATCAAGTTTTATGCGAATCTTGATGGTAAAAGCTGGAATGACCCAAACAAGTACTTAGCCAATGCAGGCCATGGATCTGAAGAAGTGGTGTATAAAGTTGAACCAGGCGAATATGGTGTTTTTACGGATCCCTATAATGTAAACCGGGGTGTGAAAAATCCGGATGCAGAAAAGTTAACCGGTGAAGTAAAATTGAAGTATCCGGCTGTTGAGTCTCCTGTCACACCAGTTCATTAAACTTTTTCGAGTTAATACATAGCCCCTATCACCCCTATAACCTCTGAGTTATGGGAGTTTGAAAGGCTGTACACGTTCAGTATGCCGAACTGCATATTTAAATATTAATGATAATCATTATTATTTAACGCATATGAGAATACTACTCATCATATCGCTGTGTTGCATTGCCAGCTCCATTAGCAAAGCAGAAGAGTTAGATCCGCCCGAAATTTTATTGGGTGAACGCCTCTTTTTAGAGACACGCTTTGCACAGTATTTTGCATCACAGCTAGTAAAAAATGCTGATGTAAATACACCTCTAAAAAACGGTGACCCTGCGCTCGAAAAAACCGCACGATTTTTTGGTCTACCGCCTTATCAAATCCCATTCGCTGATGGACCCTATGCTGGGCAAAGTTTTAATTGTAGGACATGCCATCTTGTTGATGAACATTTGGAACAATCCGAATTGGGCATGCGCTCATATTCTGATTATGCATCTCGCAGTCCGCTACCCACACGCAATGATGGTAAAAAGGTTACAGTACGAAATGCCCCTGCATTAGTTGATGCATCATTACCAAGAAGAAATTTTATTTTGCATTTTGATGGAGAGTTTAACTCACTCGCACAGCTCGTTGGTGGCACACTCACAAGTCGGAACATGGGTTGGCTCCCAAGTGAAAAACAACAAGCCATTGAACATATCTGCATAGTAATGCGTGAAGATGATGGCTCAAGTAAATTAGCCGAAGATTTTGGTGGTTACTCATATAGTGAAGTATTTTCAGGCAAGACCAAAGATGTAAAAGTAATTTCAAATGAATATTTACTTCCTGAGCCATTACAAATCGATTTGCAAAATAGCAACTGCGATACAGTCTTTACCGCTACAGAAAAAACGATATCGCTTTACATCGAAGATCTAGTGTTTGCACAGGATGAATCGATCATTTCGCCATATGATTTATTTTTAAAAATTAACAATCTTCCCACTAATGCAAGCGAAACTGAAACGCATATCACTTATAGCAAGCGCTTGATGAAAGAAGTTAATGTGCTTGAAAAACAGAATAAATTACAATTTGTTAAACAAAACCCAAATACTGGCGATGAAAAATTCCAGTTTCATGATCAAGTATATGAGTTTGGCAGCAAGCAGCTCGCAGGAATGCGCATATTTTTTTCCAGCACAGATAATGATGAAGCTATTGTTGAACGTTCGACAGGTAACTGTATTGCATGCCATGCCGCACCGCATTTCACAGATTTTGGCATTCACAACACAGGCATAACACAAATAGAGTTTGATGCACTGCATGGAGAAAATGCGTTTAATAAATTGAATATTCCAACTCTTTCTCAACGCGAGAAAAAAGCTGAACTTTTCTTACCTGCATCACATAAACACCCGGAACGTAAAGGCGTGTTTAGAAGAGTGTCATCAGAAATGAATCCAATGGCAACCGATTTAGGTGTTTGGAATATTTTGTTCAACTCTGATTATCCCTTGCCACAAGAGAGTTTATATAATTTGATTTGCATAAAAGAAGGAGAAGTTTTATGTAAATCTAGAGATGACACGCTAAAGAAAAGCATCGCTAGATTTAAAACTCCTAGCTTGCGCAATTTAGGCCACTCGGCTCCATATATGCACAATGGCCAAATAAGTGACCTGCATGCTGTTGTTAGCTTCTACTTAGCTATTTCTATCAACACCAGACAAGGACAGATTAGAAATCCAGATGAAGATATCGCCAACATCAACATCAAACCAAAAGATATCGAGCCATTGGCTGCCTTCTTAATTTCACTCTATGAGGATTATCACTAAGCAAGTTTTTGCTGATTAATTCAGAAAAAATTCCAGCATTAGCCTGCGCTATAAGTCTTCTATAAAGAAAAAAGCCCTGCTTAAATAGCAGGGCCAAGTTCGCAGCTCGGGGTTTGAAGGAGTGTCTGCGTATTTATCCAGTATGGATGTTTATTGTTAAAAAATTAATAACATCAGACCAAAAACCGCTGTCATTGCTACTGTAAATAACAACAAGTCCGGCATCAATATATTATATGCAAATGCACTTTCAGCATCAGTTGTCATGGTTAGTTCCTCTAGTTGTAAAAGTTATGGGTTTAAAAATTCCTACTTAAAACATTGCATCCAATGCTTAATGTTAGATGGGGCCGTCCACTTAAAGTTCAAGCAATTGATATAAGTCTTATCTAAATGAAAGAATTAATATCTTTATTTGTAATCTCGCTTCAACAGACTTTACCTAATGCTTGCAAATGCTATGCCAAATTTTCAATGGCTTAATTTTCATACACTTACTCGTTTTTTTCTATAGCTCGTAAAATCTTTGCTCTTTCTCTGTGCAAAGTTTGTTGCATTCTTGAGCATCAAGTAGCTTTGTAACATTCTAGAAATAATTTCTATCAATATGCTCATCAACTTCGAGCGCAGACTATACAGATAGAATTAAAAAAATATTACAGCTTGCTTATGTCTTTATGACAGAAGGCGAAAACAGTGGAATAAGTGACGGATGGTGTATTGCAGCACAAAACACAAATTAATTGGATCTATAAGATTAACCTAAACATAATGTTTGTGATCTTTGCGTCGCGCTCCAGCACGCTGCACAATCACACCTCTTACGGCATCCTTGCTCTTAAGAGGTATTTCCTCATACCCCTGTTGAAGTGCGCGCAAAAAATAACGATCATTTTCAATTATAAATTGACGAAAAATATATTCTTCATTCACCATTGCTAGAACATAACTGCCACTTTCAACGGCAGCAGCAGAATCGATAATGATAATACAACCATCTTTAAACTCCGGTTCCATGCTATCACCCATTACACGTAGCGCAAATGGCTCCGAGTTCGCACAACCCCCATGGTCCGCCAAATCCGCTTGCAGGATTTGTTGTTCAATTTCGTCTTTCGAATTACCCATCTTCTAATTGTACGCGTCCCATCACAGTCACACTAGCAACCCATCCTTAGCATTTGCTTCTTGATTTAGACGCTCTTCTTGTTGCAGTGCCCACATGTTGGCGTATATGCCGTTTTTAGCAAGAAGCTCACGATGATTGCCTGATTCCACCACACGGCCATGATCAAAAACATAGATTGAATCTGCATCCACAATCGTAGAAAGTCGATGCGCAATCACCAAAGTGGTCACACCTTTAGTAACCTCTTTCATGGCATTAAGAATCATGCTTTCCGATTGTGAATCCAAACTGGATGTAGCTTCATCAAAAATAACGATCCTTGGATTTTTTAATACTGCACGTGCAATTGCAATGCGTTGTTTTTCACCCCCGGATAATTTCAGCCCTCGCTCACCAACGACTGTTTCGTACTGTTGTGGGAGCTGTTCGATAAAGTCATGAATATTTGCCAGACGCGCTGCCTGTTCAATTTCTCCTTTACTGGCATCTGGTTTTGCATATTGAATATTGAAATAAATACTTTCGTTAAACAATACAGTGTCTTGTGGCACTACGGCTATATTTTCATGCAAACTTTGCTGTGTGCATTCGCGCACATCTTGCCCATCAATCCGCACTGCACCTTCGCTTACGTCATAAAAACGAAACAGTAATCGTGCAATTGTTGATTTGCCCGCACCCGATGCACCCACTACTGCCAATTTATGGCCAGAAGGAATCGTAAATGAAACATCTTTGAGAATTTCTCGATCTTGGTTATAGGAAAATGACACATGATCGAACTCAATTTGTGCTGCAGTTACATTTAATTGCTTAGCATTTTTGGAATCTTTAATCTCGGTATCTTTTTCCAATAGCTTCACCAACATATCCATGTCAGCGAGTGAATAGGTAATTTGTCGATAAACAATACCAAGGGTATTAAGTGGCACAAACAGTTGCAGCATAAGTGCATTGACTAATACCAAATCTCCTAAAGTCATCGTGCCATCGGCTACACCACCGGCGGCAAAAATCATTATGATTGTAACGCCGATGGCAATAATCAATGCCTGACCAAAATTCAGCATCGACATGGTGGTAATACTTTTTACTGCCGCATTCTCCCACTGCGAAAGCGTTTCTCCATAACGCGATAATTCATACCGTTCATTATTAAAATATTTCACCGTTTCATAATTCAGCAAACTATCCACAGCAATTGAATTGGCCTGTGAATCCAAACGATTCATTTCATGGCGATATTTCATGCGCCAGTTCGTCACTAACAAGGTAAAACCGATGTATAAAATTATCGTTATTAAAGTCGCAAAGGAAAACTTTAACGCATAAGCACCTAATAAAATGGCCGCCACCAACCCTAGCTCAACAAAGGTGGGTAATATGATAAACACCATATAATTAATGATCGAAGACAGGCTCTGCGTGCCTCGCTCTAAGTCACGCGTGATCGAACCGGTTTGCCGTTCTAAATGAAAACGCAATGGCAAATTATGTAAGTGTTCTAGCACACGTGTGGAAAGTTTTTGAATTGCGCGATAGCGCACACGCGCAAATAAAACATCACGTATTTCATTAAACAATGCCGTGGTGAGGCGTAAAGCTCCATAGGCCAGAAGTAGCCCTAAAGGTAAAATCAATAAACTGGCTTCGACATCGAGCGTGTCAACAATACGTTTTAAGATCAGTGGCACTGCTACCGTTGCCACCTTGGCAATAATCAAACACCCCAGTGCAATGAGCACTCGCCAGCGGTAGGCCCATACATATGGAAACATACGCAGTAGATTTTTAAAATCGGTACGTTGTTTATGTGGTTCTTCGGTGCGCGCGTGAAATTGCATGTTATTACTTTACTTAATGCCTACTCAAACACTCTTATATGAAATTGCAGGTAATTTAAAATTTTAATTATTTATCTCAACCGTCTATTGATAAGCACAAAGTATCAAGCTGAAAATACCAACAGGAATTTCCATGTGTATTTCAGCTCTATGAAAAAAATAAACGGTCGTTTTGATGCTTAATTTTTTACGATCGATCAAATTTGAACAAAAAATTTATAAAACTTTTCTATTGATTCGATCGAAAGATTTTAAGACAGATTGAACAAAAAAGGCTTGCAATTTAGCAACCACACTAACGTTCGGGATATTTTAACCATTCTGTAATACACAATTAGCTTATCCACAGCTTATTCCACAGAATACACACAAGATGTTGTGCTTGACGCAAATCGCACCCCAATTTATAGTAATCACTGTTCACCGCTGTCCACTTCAGTCTTACCTGAAGCAAATAAAAACAAATCCAAGGGCATGTGAAAAAGGGATTTAAAAACAATAACTTACAATACTTAGCTGAGAGACCAGATGCAGCCAGAACTTACTACTATTGCCGACGAAAAAGCCCCTAACCCTAATCATGAGAATAATGCGCCTACCAAGCTGGAAATTGCCGCCACCGCACCTGGACAATACCGGGTAATTCGCCGCAACGGCAAAGTAACTAGCTTTGATCGTGAGAAAATCAAGGTCGCCGTTACCAAGGCCTTCCTCGCAGTAGAGGGCGGTCATGCAGCAGCTTCAACTCGAATCCATGAAATGGTCAACGAGATCACCGAAACGGTATTTTATGCGCTTTCACGTAGTCGCCCTCAAGGTGGCACTTTTCATATAGAAGATATCCAAGACCAGGTCGAACTGGCATTGATGCGCAGCGAACATCATAAAATCGCTCGTGCATATGTTCTATATAGAGAAGAGCGTCATAAAGAACGTGAACAACTTGAAAAAGTAGCACAGGCGACCCAACAGAAAAGCGATACACCAAACCTACATGTAAAAGATGAGGCCGGTAATCTAAATCCACTTGATGTAGAGCGTATGGCGCGCATGATCGAAGAAGCTTGCATTGCAACTGCTGATGTAAACGCTAAACCAATCATCGATGAAACGTTACGTAACTTATACGACGGTATCCCAGAAGATGAAGTAGGCACCGCGGTCACTATGAGTGCGCGTACATTGATCGAACAAGAGCCCAATTATACTTATGTAACTGCGCGTATATTGCTAGACAGCTTACGACGTGAAGCACTTAGTTTTGTATACGATATGCCAACGGAAGCAACATTCAAAGAAATGGCTTATCAATATGCAGACTACTTTGAAAACTATATTCACAAAGCAATTAAACTTGAATTGCTAGATGCAAAACTTGCAAGTGAGTTTGACCTAAAAGCATTGGGTAAAGCGCTTGATCCAAAACGCGATCACCAGTTCACATACCTTGGTATGCAAACTCTGTACGACCGTTACTTCATTCAAAGTGAAGGTACCCGTTTTGAATTACCACAGGCATTTTTCATGCGTGTGGCCATGGGTCTTGCATTAAATGAAGTTGAGCGCGAAGCTCGTGCAATTGAATTCTATAATTTGTTGTCCTCTTTTGATTTCATGAGCTCAACACCAACCTTATTTAACTCTGGCACATTACGTCCGCAGTTATCTTCTTGTTACTTAACCACTGTGCCAGATGACTTGCACGGCATTTTTGAAGCCATTCAAGACGATGCCATGCTATCTAAATTTGCGGGTGGCCTAGGAAATGACTGGACACCTGTTCGATCCATGGGTGCACACATCAAAGGTACTAATGGTAAATCACAAGGTGTTGTGCCCTTTCTTAAAGTAGCCAATGACACGGCCGTGGCCGTGAACCAGGGCGGCAAACGTAAAGGTGCGATGTGTGCCTACCTAGAAACTTGGCACTTAGATATAGAAGAGTTTTTGGATTTGCGCAAAAACACCGGTGACGACCGTCGTCGTACACATGATATGAATACTGCCAACTGGGTGCCTGATTTATTCATGAAGCGTGTTACTGAAGACAAACCATGGACTTTGTTCTCACCACATGAAACACCCGACTTACATGATCTCAGCGGTAACGCATTTGAAGAATGTTATGTTGCCTATGAGCAAAAGGCAGAAAACGGTGAAATTAAAAACTTCAAAAAAATTCAAGCGGTAGACCTTTGGCGCAAGATGTTAGGCATGTTGTATGAAACAGGCCACCCTTGGATTACATTTAAAGATCCATGCAACTTACGTTCTCCGCAACAACACGCGGGTGTGGTGCATTCATCAAACTTGTGTACGGAAATTACACTCAACACTACTAAAGATGAAATCGCTGTTTGCAATCTCGGTTCTGTTAACCTTCCTGCACACATTGATGAAAATGGCATAAACCTTAAAAAGTTGAAGCAAACCATTTCAACCGCCATGCGCATGTTGGATAACGTAATTGAATACAACTATTACAGCGTAGATAAAGCGAAACGTTCAAACTTACGTCATCGCCCAGTAGGTTTGGGCATGATGGGTTTTCAAGATGCACTCTATAAACA
>CAJIAE010000094.1_pt1 | contig 15149 bp, 15 predicted proteins | sample 9199101 | NCBI WGS metagenome assembly CAJIAE01 (sample SAMEA7708273, study PRJEB35096) | sediment metagenome | biome: marine neritic benthic zone biome [ENVO:01000025]; feature: sediment [ENVO:00002007]; material: shallow marine sediment [ENVO:03000034] sea grass bed [ENVO_01000059] ...
TTGAACCAAGTGTTCATTTAAATGATTACACCTGGAAAACTGCAAGTGTAGAACTCAATGGCGAACTTCAGCCAGATCAAGCCTGGAAAATTGAAGATTTACCGCCAGGGTTTTCACTACGTAGCGTCACAAGAAGATTAATGAGTGCTAGCAATAATCCTGTCCAACATATGGTACTTACAGATGGCTTGGCATCGGTATCAGTGTTTATTAGTAAGATTGACAACCCTGAGCATATGTATAGGGGTGCGCATAATAAAGGTGTAATTAATGCATATGCTAGAGATGTAAATCAACACCAAATAACTGTGGTAGGTGAAGTGCCAGAGGGTACGGTAAAAATGATTGGGTCATCGATTTTTTATTCGAGTCCCTAATTTAAGTAACATAAAGCTAATACATTTTGGCTAAATAATAATTATAATAATTTGCATTAAACTTTTTACTTTCTTTCAATGTCTAGATAGACATAACTGAAATACAAGTGTTAGATAAATAACAAAAGTAAACTGTTATCCAGAACGGAGTTAAAGGCATGAAAAACAGGAATATTTTAACCAGGCTTGTAGTTAGCGTTGCAATGCTAATGATTTTTTATACGTCATCTGTGTTTGCGCGCTACAACCTACCTGATTTTACTGAGCTTGTAGATGAGCATGCAGATGCCGTAGTGAATATAAGCACTAGCAAACAAACTGAAATTAAGCGTGGTTTGCCGCCAGGTATGGATATCCCTGAGTTACCTGAAGGTAGTCCGTTTGGTGATTTTTTTGAAAGGTTTTTTGGTGAACATGGCGGAAATGGCGAAGACCATTTTAAGTCACGATCTTTAGGTTCAGGTTTTATTATTTCTGAGGATGGTTATGTAATTACAAATCATCATGTCGTCAAAGATGCAGATGAAATCATTGTTAAACTAAGTGATCGTCGACAATTAGTTGCAGAAATAATCGGTAGTGATCCACGTAGTGATATCGCTTTGCTTAAGCTCGAAGGGGATAATTTCCCAAGTGTAAGGCTGGGTGATTCTGATGCGATTAAAGTAGGTCAGTGGGTGTTGGCAATTGGATCACCATTTGGTTTTGATGCGTCGGTTACTGCAGGAATTGTGAGCGCAAAAGGCAGAAGTCTTCCAAGTGAAAATTATGTGCCTTTTATTCAAACTGATGTTGCAATCAACCCAGGAAATTCTGGTGGGCCTTTATTTGACCTTGATGGTAATGTCGTAGGCATTAACTCTCAAATTTATACACGCTCTGGTGGCTTCATGGGTTTGTCGTTTGCTATTCCGATTGAAGATGCGATGGATGTAGTTGAGCAATTAAAAACCAGTGGTTATGTGTCACGAGGTTGGTTGGGTGTCTACATTCAAGAGGTTACACGTGAGCTTGCTGAATCATTTGGTATGGAGAAACCAACTGGTGCATTAGTTGCAAAAATTTTAGAAGAGAGTCCCGCTCAAGATACTGATCTTCAAATTGGCGATATTATTTTGACCTATAACGGAAAAGAGGTGAAAAATTCTGCATCGCTACCGCCCATGGTAGGCAGAACTCGTGTAGGGGAAAACGTCAAACTGAAAGTCATGCGCAATGGTAAAACCAAAACAATCAAACTTAAAATTGGGCAGTTACCAGAAAAAGACCAAACAACGCTTGCGAGTAAAGAAGATGCTAAAGATGAAATGGAAGACACTGTGTTTGGTCTTTCACTACGTCCTTTAACTGAAAATGAACTAGAAAATCTTGAGCTAGAAAATAATGGCTTGCTGGTACTTGAGGTGCAATCGGGTGCTGCAAAATCAGCAGGTATACGCAAAGGCGATGTCATTCAAATGATCAATGGCGAACCCGTAGAAGATGTAAAAACATTAGAGAAGATAATCGCTAGTCTACCTGAAGGAAAGTTTGTTTCGATGCTCGTGCAACGTTCACACGGCCCTGAGTTTTTGGCAATGAGAATCCCTGAAAAAGAGTAGTGCAAATTGTGTCCATACTTATGATAAGAATGGGTAAAAAGAGATAATTTGACAGGAAACGTTAGTATTCGCTAGCAAAAATAAGCGATAATTGCTGTTGTTAAACTAATCAACATATTTCCAAGCAAGTCTTAAGGATTGGGGGCGAGTGAACGCGCTTCCTGATTAATCTATGGAGCGAATTCGCAACTTTTCAATCATCGCACATATTGATCATGGCAAATCGACTTTAGCGGACCGCTTTATCCAACATTGTGGTGGGCTGTCTGAACGCGAGATGAGCGAACAAGTTTTAGATTCAATGGATCTGGAGCGTGAACGTGGTATCACCATCAAAGCTCAAAGTGTTTCTTTAGATTATAAAGCGCAAGATGGACAAACGTATCAGTTAAATATTATTGACACACCGGGGCATGTAGATTTCTCTTATGAAGTTTCGCGCTCGTTAGCTGCATGTGAGGGTGCATTATTAGTCGTTGATGCGTCACAAGGTGTTGAAGCTCAAAGTGTAGCTAACTGCTATACAGCGATTGATCTTGGTCTAGAAATCCTTCCTATTCTCAATAAAATGGATCTCGATTCTGCTGATCCAGATCGTGTTTGTGAAGAAATAGAAGATGTAATCGGTATAGATGCCACTGATCCTTTACTTGTAAGCGCAAAAACAGGTCATGGGGTTGAAGAGGCGCTAGAAGCTATTGTAAAACGATTTCCTCCACCTGTGGGTGAAGTAAATGCGCCTTTAAAAGCATTGATTGTTGATTCTTGGTTCGATAGTTATGTTGGTGTAATTTCACTTGTGCGTGTTATGCAAGGTGAAATTAAGCCGAAACAAAAGATTACTGCCATGTCTACTGGTCGCAGTCACCAAGTAGAAAAAGTTGGTGTGTTTACACCTAAACGTAAAGAAACCGAAAATTTAAAAACTGGTCAAGTTGGCTATATTATTTGCGGTATTAAAGATATCACCGCTGCCAAAGTCGGTGATACTTTTACCGATACATCTACACCCGCAGAATATCCCTTGGAGGGTTTTAAAGAAGTTCAACCCAATGTATTTGCTGGAATGTTTCCGGTTAATTCCGATGATTATGAATCGTTTCGAGATGCGTTAGATAAATTAAGTTTAAATGACTCAGCGTTTAGTTTTGAGCCAGAAACATCTGATGCACTAGGTTTTGGTTTTCGATGTGGATTCCTGGGAATGTTACATATGGAGATTGTGCAGGAACGCTTAGAGCGTGAGTATTCTCTAGATCTTATCACAACAGCACCCACTGTAGTTTATGAAGTGCATACTGCAGATGGCGAAGTGCAAAATATCCATAATCCATCAGATTTACCTGAAACTAGCAAGATTAAAGAAATTCGTGAGCCAATTATTCATGCGTCTATATTGGTGCCACATGATTATGTGGGCAATGTTATAACGCTGTGTATTGAAAAACGTGGTGTGCAAAAAAGTCTTAACTACCACGGCAATCAAGTATCGATAAATTTTGAATTGCCACTTAGTGAGGTAGTATTAGATTTCTTTGATCGCCTCAAGTCCGTTAGTAGAGGCTATGCTTCATTTGATTATTATCAATCAAAATTCGAGGCTGCTCCTTTAATTAAATTAGATACATTAATTAATGGTGAGCGTGTAGATGCACTATCTTTAATTGTGCATAAAGATCAGGCTGCTTCACTGGGGCGTGATTTGGCAGTTAAGATGAAGGATATCATTCCAAGGCAAATGTATGACGTTGCCATACAAGCGGCAATTGGTTCAAAAGTGATTGCGAGAACTACTACAAAAGCATTGAGGAAAAATGTTACAGCTAAATGTTATGGTGGTGATATTACTCGCAAAAAGAAACTGCTTGAGAAACAAAAAGCTGGTAAGAAGCGTATGAAACAAATTGGTAAAGTAGAAATCCCACAAGAGGCATTTTTGGCAGTTTTGCGTGTTGAAAAATAACGCTATTAAAATTCTTATTTAAACTTTGGACATGATATGAACCTTATAAAAAAAAGTTTTTTTATAATAGTAATTGTCCTATATTCCAATTTGACTAGCGCTGACTTTATTAAAGTCACATTGCTCGGCACAGGTAGTCCAAGGCCTAGTGTAGAACGATCCGGTCCTGCTGTTTTAGTTGAAGTTAGCGGTAAAAAATTACTGTTTGATGCGGGCCGCGGTGTTGTGCAGCGTCTCCATCAGCTTGATGTTAGATTATCAGAAATCCAATATATCTATTTGACTCATTTACACTCGGATCATATCTCAGCAGTGGATGATGTTTGGTTAACGGGTTGGATATATCAACGCCCACAAGCATTGAACGTCTATGGACCCAAGGGTACAACATCGTTCATCGATCACCTCATAGAAGCGTATTCTTTTGATGTACATTTGCGCAACGAATATGCAGGCTTGGATGTACACTCAGGATTGATACAAGCAACCGATATCAAGCCCGGAGTCATCTATTCCGAAAACGAAATCAAAGTGACTGCATTTTTAGTCAATCATAAACCTGTAGACCCTGCATACGGGTTCCGTATTGATTTTGGAGAGCGCTCTGTGGTTATTTCGGGTGATACAACTTTTTCACAAAGTTTGGTTGATCATGCAAAAGATGTGGATCTTTTGATACATGAAATAATAGCCGTAAAACCAAAAATCTTGGAAAGAAATCCACGCTTACAAAAAATCGAGAGATACCACACGGATCCAGACCAGCTTGCTCAAGTGTTAAATGCAGTCAATCCTCGTGTTGCAGTGACGACACATATAATTTTCGTAGGTGTCACCGAGCAGCAAGTATTAGATCAAATACAATCACAGTATGATGGTGAGTTGCACATGGGGAGAGACTTAATGAGTATAGAAGTAGGTAGTAGCGTAAAAGTGATACCATATTCTACAAACTAGATTATTTAATATGCAGCTAGATTATTCAAAACCGCTTTTAATGGGCGTTCTCAATGTAACGCCAGATAGTTTTTCTGATGGCGGACTTTATCCATCTTCAAACGATGCCATCACTCGTGGAATTGAAATGGTTGAGCAGGGTGCTGATATTATTGATATTGGCGGTGAGTCGACTCGACCGGGTTCAAATCGTGTTGATGCAAAAGAACAAAAACGTCGTGTGTTGGATGTGATCGCCGGCTTACGTAAAGAATTGCCCGAGCACACAAATAAGAATATTCATATTAGTATCGATACTACTTTATCCGAGGTAGCTAAGGCAGCATTGGATGCAGGTGCAAATATGTTAAACGATATTAGTGCAGCGAGCGAAGATGAAGCTATGTTGAACTTATCTGTGGAAGCAAATGCTCCTATTTGTTTGATGCATATGCAAGGCGAGCCTGGCACGATGCAAGAGGATCCTAGCTATGAAGATGTTAGCAAAGAAGTTGCAAATTATTTGCTTGAACGTGCTAAACATGCGCAAAGTTTAGGTGTGAGTAAAGAGAATATTATACTTGATCCTGGCATTGGTTTTGGTAAGCGAACTTCGCATAATTTACAGTTGCTTCGTGACTTAAAGCTAATTACAAATTTAGGTTATCCTGTATTACTTGGCACAAGCCGCAAACGTTTTATGGGAGAACTCGCACATGAAGATGATCCTCGCAAAAGAATGCCAGCTACCTGTGCAACCACTGCGCTTGGTGTCGCAGCTGGCGTAAAAATATTTCGTGTGCATGATGTGTGGCAAAACCGTCAAGCAATGGACGTAGCTTTTGGGATATGTAACAGCTAGATCTGTTTTTTGATCAAATCTTCTTTTTCATGATGAGTTAATGCTTTAATTTCGGCTTCGCGTTTGCTTGCGCTACTACGTGTGTGTCCCATTTCTTGGTATATCACTTTAAGTGGTATGCAGGTGTTGAAAAATTTTGCGCCTTTCCCGTTTGAATGCTCGTCAAAACGGCGCTTAATATTCGTTGTGATGCCTGTGTAATATGAGTTTTCGCTCGTTTTAATGATATAAACCGTCCATTTCATATGGAGAATATAACGTATGTCATTGAATTTCGCATCAAAGACCCCATATTAATACCATAAACCTATTGTGAGGATGCGTGAATGGATATTAATCAATTACTGTTTTTTGAAAAACACGATGAAACAAATTTATATTGCACAGTCGTGAATGACTCTGGTCAGGTTTATTACTGTGAGTCAGATGATGGAGAACAACCAGATGGAAAGTGGAAACTAGTTAATTTAGACTTACATGCACTGAGTCAGCTGCATTAACTTAAAGTACTTTATAATGAAGAAACCCATTATTATCGGCATGATGATTATTGTGTTCGCGGTGGGAATTTATATCTTTGAACAGGGTGAAAAAGATCCGAACGTTAAGCCAAATGATGCCCCATCACATGTTAAGGGCTAGGTGAAGTACATATGTCTCTGGAGGAATTTTTAAAAAAATTAAATACATCACCAAATTTGATTGACTTCAAAGATACCATTTCTGTAATTGAGGCAGAATATACATATTCACCAGTATCTTTTATGAATGGTGAGGTTAATAATCAAGCTGGTGAAAATGAAGGCTCATGTAAGCTTTTATTCTTTGCAAAATTACATCAATTAACTAAACAACAAACACTTGCGTGTTTTGGAAGTTACTATCGTAATGATGTTTTAAACAATCCATTTGGCAAAGATCATCAAAATATTAGAAATTTTATGCTTAGTGGTTGGCAAGGGGTCGAGTTTCAAGGTGAAGCGCTCGTTAAGAAGTGAAACAATATTCTGAATCCTGCGAGCAAAATAAAGGTCCAATCCTTGAGGTATTAAAACGAGTTTTTTATGATTCAAAAAAAGTGTTTGAAATAGGCAGTGGCACGGGTCAGCACGCAGTTTATTTTGCTAAACACTTGCCACATTTAATCTGGCAACCAAGTGACCTAACAGAAAATTTATTAAGTATTCAGGCTTGGATGCAAGATGCACCTTCCAATAATCTAAAGCCCCCGATTGAACTTGATGTGCTGAAACCATCAAAAGATTTAGGCCATTATGATGCTATATTTACGGCTAATTCATTACATATTATGTCTTGGTTGATGGTTGAGGCTTTTTTTAGAGTTGTGAATAGTTTGTTGGATTCACAGGGCAAGCTGCTAATTTATGGTCCATTTTCATATCAAGGAAAGCACACTAGCTTTAGTAATGAGCGTTTTGATCACTATCTCAAGCAACACAACCCAGATAGCGGCGTGCGTGATGTTGTCGACCTAGAAAATTTAGCAAAAAAACAGAGGCTTATACTATTAGAGGATTATGCAATGCCCGCAAATAATCGTTGCTTATTATGGCAAAAATGTTGAAAGCGCCGTTCATCCTGTTCATATAGCCAGCCATCACCAAGCGTAAAATGTGATCTACTTCACATAGATAATACCCATTCCCTGTTGGCTCTCTTACTTTTAAAGAGGGTTGTTTTTAACTTAAAGCCTGGAGTTGGATAAATGGAAGCAATATTAATAATAGCGCTACAGTTTGTAGTGGTAGGTGTAACCCTCGTTGGAATGTGGCGACTAATGAAAGAGCGTGACGGCTATCATGATTCCGAACTTCGCCGTCATCACTAAAGAATTTTATTAGTAGCAATAAGGCCCATCCCTAAGACAAAAACCCGGCAAAGCCGGGTTTTTTTTGGCTATTCAGAACAATGTCTCTATATAACGACTTTGATTATTTACCAAGACTTCTTTGATGCCTGCTTTTCCAGATTGATCTATAGCAACACGAATATCAACGATTTGATCATTATCGCGTCGTTCTAAATCAAGTCCTTCGCCTTCGGGGACAAAATAATTTTCAATACCATACTTAATATGCAGGGTCGTTATTTCTTCTGACTGTTGTAACTCCGCATTCCATGTATTTTCATTAATGTATTGAACCTTTCCGGCCAATACAACATTATCGTTTTTTGGGTAGGTGCGGTGTACAGCTAGTGGGTGCCAATATTTCCCATGCTGTTGCAGCTCAACATAAATTTTATCATGGCGCTTAAAATCATTATCACCTTCAAGTTTCGATGGTTTAAGATTGCTGATGACATAATTCAAACGTACGTAATCACCGCGAAATAATGAGCGAGGATCGATCGGTTCTGTTTCTAACAATACCGGAGTGCCTGTGATTAGTGTTCTTTGTTTTATGGCAATCATTGAGCATAGAAATAGCGTGAAGATCAATAAGATTGCAATTATTCGTGTATTTATCACTTAGCCACCCTCATCTAAAGAAGAGGTGAATTTTCGGCGTTGTTTTTCTAGAAAATATCCACCAACGATTAGAATTAAGCCACCTGCCATAAAAAAGAACGAGCGGTTCAATAAACTCCAGAAGGTGTCAAAATATCGAGTGATTAATGCCAATGCAAAGAATATAAATGCAAGATTGATCAACGTTCGGTTATTACTATCTGAACCAGCAAAAAGTAACCAAACCATTCCTGCAAAAAACAATACATTGAGCAGTATCGCCATTAAACTACCATACTGCCCTGCGAGAAATAAATTCATCACAATACAAAGTACAACAGCAGCAATTAAAATTTGACCATAGAGTAAATATTTAGGCCGCTCTTTTGCTTGTATACGTGCACGATGCCAAAGTGTTAATGCCACTAGCATTGCCAATGCAACAAACGTAATAACAAGCCATATATTAGATGCCTCTAGTCTTAAATCTTCTTGAAAATAACGAAACCCTCGCTGAATATCAGGAAAGGTTAGTAAATAAAAGCTGCTTAACGCCGCAAAAGCACTATAATTTTGAATGGGTTTTGAAAAAAACTTAAGGCGCGCTGATGTGTCGCAAAGCATACCTACCAGAAACAGTGCAAGATACAAAATAAAATAAATCTGGGCCAAGTAAATTTCTTGATTTTCTTGGCCAATCAATTTGAAATTAAAAAAGCTATAAATACTCCACATTATTAGTGCTATAAGCGCGATGTGAAGGGCAAAGGTCCATTTTTGATAATAGATGATTGGTATAAAACAGACCCAAATTGGAAGGTACCAAAAATGTACGTGATTGAATCCAAAAGTCTCTAATGATGTCCATAGAGCAGATAAGGCAATGCTAAATGCAAGTACGGCATGAGATTTGAGTAGATAAGCAGTAATAATGCCGCCAATTGACCAAAATAAAACGCCATTAGGGTAATGCTCATCAATATGATAAATCTGTGCAATTAACATGATGTTTGCGCCAAATATGATGACACCTAAAACGAGTAGTGCATGTCCTAAAAGCGGTGAACGATTCTGTTTGAGGAAATGGGCCGCCGCAATAAATGCGATATACATTGCACTAAATAATAAGATGAGTTTAGTAATCTTGGCCATTTCAGCCCAATTGGCTGCAAAGTAGGTAATGATTCCTGAGCCAAGCAGCAATACCCCTAATATTGCAATACCAAGTGCGAGTAAATTGAATTGATTATCGTTTTCGGCAATATGTTTAAGTATCGCTTCGCTACCTTCTTTGCTTACCCAACCTTGTTGTTGCCAGGTGGGTAATTGTTTTTCCACTTGTTTCTGAAAGCGACTACGTCCCATGGATATAACCAGATTTTCTGTTAGTAATTTGGATAAAAATAATAAACTTAATCATTTAAAAGGAATACTTAAATTAAAACATAATCACTAAAGCAAATTATTCAATTCAATGATTAGATCATATATCAATTTGGTTATAATAGAAGTGTATCCATAAATTATTTGTTCTATAGTTTTAATGGAGAAATATCATGGCATATAAAACAGCAGTGTTAGCAATACATGGAATGGGTGATACACAAGAAGATTATGCGCAGCCCCTACAAAAAAAATTAGCTAAGAAAATTGGCAATGACTGGTCAAAGGTATATTTTGACTCGATTTATTATGCGGATATTTTTCAAAAGTCTCAGACAGAAACTTTCCTGAAGATCAAAGCAGCGAATGATATCGATTGGGTCAGGTTAAGAAAATTTTTGCTGTTTGGGTTCTCGGACGCCGCAGGTTTTGAACGAAATTCAAGTTTAGATAACAGCCCATATGAACAAGTACAAAATCGAATTTTAGATGTAATTGATAAGGCTTATGATGCAGCAGGTTCACAGGTAAAAATTTGTATTTTGGCACACTCACTGGGTTGTCACATAATTTCAAACTTCATTTGGGATGCGCAACAAAAGATTGTTCAACAAGGGGCATGGAAAGATGGTGGGTTTGAAGATTCACCTGCAGGGTCTGAATTAGATAAATTCCGAAGACTAAAAACGCTAAAATTTTTACAATTTACGGGCTGCAACATTCCAATTTTTGTGGCAGGTATACCAAGAAGTAAAATTAAATCCATTTCATCTGGTAGCAAAGGATATTCGTTTAAGTGGAAAAATTATTATGATCCAGATGATCCTTTAGGGTGGCCGCTGAAAAACTTGTCTGATCGTAATGTGCGTGAAAGCTATAAATTTGAAGTGAATGAAGATATTTCAGTAAATGTAGGTAATTTGATAAGAAATTGGAATCCATTGAGCCATAATAGTTATTGGAAAGATAATGATGTGCTCAACCCTATAGTGGAAGATATCAAAAAGCTTTTAGTATAGTTTTAAACTTCTTTTCTCATTGGTTTAAAAATACCAAACTCCCAATTGCGCATTGCAAGCACTAATGTAATGCCATTGCGTTGCATTATATCTAAGGATGAGTCTTCATTATTCAGATCATCAAATTCTTTACTTAGGCGTTTAAGTTTTCGCTGAAATTCAGCGCTTGACATTTTTGATAACATTCCATTTAGAACAATTAAACATTCCTCTTCTCTACGAAAACTACTTTTAAAATATTCCTGTCCAATTTTCTCTTGAAAAAATGTTTGAATAGGGCCATTTTTACGCCAACTAAAGTTAGGTGCAATGAGTAGCTTTATTTTATTTTTTGGTAGTAACTCAATAACCTTTAATTTATCTAACTGAGCCAGCTTATGAATACATTCTGCCTCTGTGATGTTGTAATAATTAACGATCTCATCAAATGTCCATTTATTTAAAGAGCAAACAGTGACTAGCAATAATAACAAATCCTCCGCGATCACTTTTTCTTGTTGTTCCGTGAGTTGTTCTAGATTGAATTGTTTCTCATTCATTTGTTGAACTAAATCAGAAATTTGCATATCCATCATCTGACACACTGCTTCTAGGCGTTCCAGAGAAAAACTGTTTTGTGAAAACAGCCTTTTCACGCTTGCTTCTGTTAAACCGAGTGCTTGCGCAACATCAGCATAGGTTTTGCCATGTGCTTTTAAACATGACTTGAGTGTGTGGATGAGGGCTTTGGTTTGTGCCATGAGATTTTCTCTAAGTTCATAAAGTATTATTTTATGATACTCATTGTATAGTATTTGGCAACTATTGCTAAATTAGTTTAATTATATGATCCTTTCATGAATACTTGGATCAAATCACCAAATTAAGGAGCTTTGATCATGAGTATATTTAGTCGTTTACAAGCCACAATTTCTGCGAGTTTGGATAATGCCGTCTCGCAGGTGGAAAACCATGATGCGGTTGTAGAAGCCGCACTCAAGGAAGCGCGTAGTGCAGCGGCAAGAGCTAGAGTACGTTTATCGCGTGTGCAAAAGGAAGAGGCCAATATGCATTCCAAATTGGCTGAATTAGAAAACATGCATCGTAAATGGACCGATCGAGCAGTACGGACAGCAGAAGCAGATGAAGCACAGGCTTTAGAGTGTGTAAAAAGAAAGAATGCATGTGAGCAACAGATTACCCAAACCAAGGAAGCTATAGCGCGTCATAAACAACTGGAAACTAATGTTGGTTCAAGCGTTGATCGAATTGAACAACGCATAACAGAACTGACACAACAGCGAAATTTGATGCGATCCAGACATTCTGCTGCAGATGCAATGCGAGTGATCAATAAAATTGAAGGCGATTGTGCTGAAGGAATCGACGATACGTTTGAGCGATGGGAAATGCTGGTTGCGGAAACCGAGTATATGGCAGGTAGCACAACAAACATTGATACTTTGAATGAGACTTTTACAACGGATGAAGATGCCGAAAGCCTTAAAGCTGATCTGCAAGACTTGCTACGTAAGGAAACTGGCAAAGACAGGGAGTTCGATCATGAGTAATTCACAAGGTATAAATCCAACCGATGCTTGGGGTAACCCACACGGACACATTCAAGATGATGAAGATCTAAACTCAACACTTCAAAAACGTAAAAAGCATTTGGATGACAATGACGTCACTCAGGAAGGTGAAATAGATAATCGTCATCGAGGTATTTTTGAGTCACTTAAAAACTTCACCAATATGTCACGACTTCTGCGCATTGCAGGCGCGATGGCTGTGATAGCATCGATGTCTGCTTTCTTAATGCAGGATTGGACTGGTGGAAGTGACTTAACACGTTATTATTTGATGTTGACACAAACCTTATTATTAGCTGCAGGTGGGTTTGGCCTGAGTTTCTTGATGAAAGAAAACAAAGGTGGTCGTGTGTTTTTCGGCCTGAGTTTAATTTCGATCACGACAAACTTTACAATACTCGGTGCGCTGATATTTTCGCAAGTACAATGGTTTGGTTCAATTGGCCAATACCCAGAATTTTTAACCTGGACGACGAATCTTGCATCATTAAGTACAGCTGCAGTAAGTGCTCTGATTGCAATGATACCAATTGCACTATTTAGCTACATGGTGTTTTCAAGACAACACGCAAAGAGCTTATTGGTATTGTTTGTAGTAAGTAATTTATTACTACTCGTTCCAGTACGTGATTCTCTAATGATTGGGATGCTCGTTCTTGTATCAGTGACCATTCCGCTTTGGTTCTTGCGTAAAAAGATGTTTAGCGAAACTTCTTTGAAAACACCTGAAGGAATGTTTGCTGTTGCGACTGTATTTTTACCAAGTCTTATCATGCTTGTTAGAAGTTTCTGGTTGTACCAAGTAGATGCGATTTTATTGGTCATGCTAGGTTCAATCTTGTTCCTCATGTTGCGATTTTTCTCGGCATCGCTGGAAGATAACTCGAGTCTTAAGCAGTTACTAAATTGGGCCGGAATGGGAACAGCAGGTTTTGTAGCATATCAAACGGGTTTGGCATCACATGCATTAATACCTGAGGTGTATGGAGTATCGATTACTGGTGTCGTATTCGCCGCATTAGGTTTAGATGTAGCAAAACGAGCTGGTAAGCAAGCACAACTTTTCGCAACGACAGCAGTTTTAGGCTTGCTTATTTGTCAATATTTCTTGTTACTCATCAAGGGTGGGGCAGTGAGTGCGGTAATGTTATTACTAACAGGTTTGACAATAATTGCAATTGCACAAACGTATAAATCACGTGGAATGTTCATCACTGGGATAGTGACAGCGTTCATTGGTTTTGCACATCAATTATTCAATACTTTGATTCATATTGATTTTACCAATTGGGCTACTCTCGCAGCAATTGGAGTATTTGCAATTATTATTGCATCGCTGATTGAGCGTCATGGAGTGGTATTAAAACACAAGTGGGATAAATGGTCGCATTTCAAATCTACCAAGGAAGCATAACGATCATTTATGAAGAGCATGCTGTCATTCGCAGAGGCAGCATGTTTATTTTAATGAAGGGTTTAATGTAATAGCTCTTTGGCAACTTCCTCACGGAAGTGAAAATTCACTCTTTGATTGATCATAATCGCAAATGGAGACCAGCCGTTATTTCGATTAATGTATCCGGCGTAAGTGCTTACCCCATTTAAAGTTCCTGATTTTGCAAAAATGTTACTTGATTGACTAGGCATTAATTCTCGGTAAGCTTGAAATTTATTAAGTACATCTATTAATTGTTTGGCACTTAATTTGTTTTGTCTTGATAAACCAGCACCTTCAACCAATACATAATTAGCCCAATTGAAGTGGTTAGCGATGTAGGTATTCATCACTTTTCGAGATTTATCCATATTTGCAGGGGCGTTATACATTTCAGCACCGAGTTTCAAATACAATTGATTAGCAATAAAATTATTTGAGTATTCAAGCATTGAACTGATGATTTCTTCTAATGTATTGCTATTTTCATAGGTAAAAAGGTGTTTCGCACTTGATGGGATTTTGCCTCTTAGCATAATTAGATTGGTTGGAATGCTGGCTTGATTTAGTTTAGCTTTTAAAAGCTCAGAGAAATATCGAGGGGTATGTTCTGCATCTCCAAGATTGATTCGGTGTGTTCCTACTGATAGGCCTTGCGCTAACTCATTTGCAAGAGGTGTTAATGGTGTTTGAGTCTCGCTACTGCTTATCGAATCTTCATATATACGAACATTAATCGTATTGAAATTAGCTGCAACTGCTCCTGCTGCTGCATCATATGGATTTAAGGAATCGCCTTGCCCATCAATTCGAATTGTTTTGCTGAAATAACTACTATCGATTCCGATGCCATCGAGCTCACTAATACCAGCTTGACTTATTTTTTCTATGATTTTGTCGAGCTCTTCGGATATTAAGTATGGATCCCCGTATCCTTTAACCCAAAGATTGTTATTTTCCTCATCAAAATAAAAATCTGTTTTAAACTGGTGGTCTCTTCCCCAGTAATCGAGTGAAATAAGTGAGGTTAAGATTTTAATCGTTGATGCGGGTATAAATAACTGATTTGGGTTCTTAGTTTCAAGAACCTGCTGATTTTCATCAACAAGAAGAATGGAAGATGAAGAAATAGAATGAAGTTTCTCGAGAGAACTTCCTGCTTGTGATGAGCATGATAAAACAAGAATCAGAAATACAAATAAAGCTTTCGATATCATATTGAAGTTTTAAATTGCGACCTCAAAACCTTCAAACTCTGGCTTGCCTAAATATACAGGTTTAGCCGATCCAGCATTTGCATGAGCTTTTCTGAATGCTTCGGATTTGGTCCAGTTTTCAAACGCTTGTTTAGATTCCCATATAGAATGTGAGGCGTATAGACTATATTCCTCATTTACAGGCCCTTTGAGTAAATTGAATTGTTTAAATCCAGGGACATCATCAAGAAACGTTTCACGATTTCGCCATATTTCTAAAAAGTCATCTTCATTCCCAGGAATGATTTTAAAGCGATTCATTGCAATAAACATAAA
>CAJIAE010000347.1_pt1 | contig 12560 bp, 10 predicted proteins | sample 9199101 | NCBI WGS metagenome assembly CAJIAE01 (sample SAMEA7708273, study PRJEB35096) | sediment metagenome | biome: marine neritic benthic zone biome [ENVO:01000025]; feature: sediment [ENVO:00002007]; material: shallow marine sediment [ENVO:03000034] sea grass bed [ENVO_01000059] ...
ATGCAAGTAATAATGTGCAATCCATTACTACAACACCACAGGTTGGTATTCATCCTTTGGGAATCACTTATGGAGTAATGGTCTATATCGGTTCTGGTAAATATTTAGAGCCTGGTGATAACACACAATCAGGCCAAACTACGCAGAGTTTCTATGGAATTTGGGACAAAAATCAAAGCACCTTAGATGTATTTAATCGTGGTGATCTGTTGCAACAGTCTATTACTCAAGAAGTAGCTGCAAGTGGTTTTGATTTTCGCGCGAGTACTAATAACCAAATTGTTTGGCACACTTCAACTGGCACACCTTCTGGATCGCCACCTGCTACACATTTAGGCTGGTATATGGATCTAATTAATTTGCAGCTTAATAGCAGCAACAATCCAACCAATAGCAATAACTTTGGCGAACGGCAGGTAACAAACGCGGTGTTGAGAAATGATCGCATCATTTTTACCACTTTAGTTCCACCGACTAGTCCTTGTAGGTCTGATGGTACAGGTTGGTTAATGGAACTTGACCCAAGCGATGGTTCACGTGTTGAATTTGCATTACTTGATGTCAATAACGATGGTGTCATCGATGCTAATGATATGATTCAAGTAGCCTATGATGTCAATGGTGATGGTGTAGTAGATAGTAATGACAAAGTATTCGTCAGCGGTAAGAAATCTACTGTAGGTATTATCCCAACAGTTAGTATTATTAGAACAGGCAGCGGTGGACAATGTATTAACGGTATGATGGTGAAATATGCAAGTGGATCTATGGGTATGATCGAAGCTACCATGAATAACTGTGGGCCAGACGCATTAGGGCGTCAGACTTGGCGACAATTAGATCGTTAAATTTGCGGTCAAGGAAATAACAATAATGAACAGTTTGTAAAGATGAATCACAGCACTACGCAAAATGGGCTTAACTTAATCGAGTTGATGATTGTAATTGCAATCGTTGGCATTCTTGCTTCCATTGGCTATCCTTTATATAAAGATCAGATGGATAGTTCACGTCGCACCGATGCTAAAACAGCGTTATTAGAAGTATTAGAGGCGCAAGAACGTTTTTACAGCGCTAATAATACTTATGTAACAACATTGACGAATCTGGGTTACACAACGACCACAGTACCATCCGACGAAGGCTTTTACGGAATTACTGCAGCTCAATGTGCGGGCCCAATTGCACTCACGCAATGCATAAGCTTATCTGCAGCCCCTACAGCAGGTGGACCACAAACCTCAGATGGTTGTGGAACATTATCAATAGATAGCAGGGGTAATAAAGGTAAAACAGGGACTTTACCACTAGCTAAGTGTTGGTAGGTTCTATCCTAAGCATATTTTTCTTTATAGTTTTTCGTCACTGTTAGTTTCATATACTCAAGAGCTTTAGTTTCCTCCTCTTGCTCTTCATAAAATTGTATGCCTATTACTGGTAGTATTTTAACTGCAATTATTTATAAAATTCTTTTTTTTTACTCTTGGTCGGCGCGATTACTCCGCTCATTTATCGGTAATTTTAACCACTTATTTGTAACCCATGCCATAACAATTGCTTTGAGTAGTTAGTAAAAAATTTTTCGGCGTCATTAAAAAAATCGCATGAGTTTTTCTAAAAATGTGAAAATTTAATTTCACAATTGCCACTCATCGGCGAAAAATGTTGCACTATTTTCCTCACTATAAACGCAATTCACGTTTTTAAATCAAGCACTCCCACTCATCAGAGATTCAAAGCGAGTTACATACCCCTCGCGAAAAATTCTTGATTATCAATGTAATGTTATTTGCATTGTTGGATGAGTGAGGTTCTCCCTCGATTGATTAAAGAATTAACTAATAAGTTTATGAATATGAATTTACAACGTGGTTTCACAATCATTGAATTAATGATTACGATTTTATTGCTTGGGACTATGCTGTCATTGGCAGTGCCATCTTTTGCTTCGATATTTAAACAGAACAGGTTAGCTGCTCAGGCTAATACCATTTTATCCTCACTAAATTATGCGCGTGGTGAAACAATTAATCAGAATACGAATGTAGTTTTATCACCGCTCATTGCAGGAATAAATTGGAGTAGTGGTTGGACCATAGGAGTCAATGGAAATGTTTTGCGTAATTTTGAAGGTTTTGAGAACGCTAATCTAACAAGCTCGCAAGCTACAATTACCTATCGAGCTGATGGAAGTATTTTGCCACCACCTCTTCCAGCAACAAACATAACTCTTACAGTTACACCAACAGATTGCTCTACTGGTAATTCAGATATAAGAGTTATCACGATCACATTATCAGGCCAGGCTACTTCAAGTGATGGTATATGCCCATGAGTTTAAATAATTCCGTTATGTTTAAAAATAATATTTTCAAATATAAGGAATGTGGATTTTCTTTATTAGAAGTTCTCATAGCTGTACTTATTTTATCAATAGGCTTACTGGGATTAGCTGCATTGCATGCGACATCACTTAAAGCTAATCATGGGGCTTACCATAAATCACAGGCAACTTACCTTGCTTACGACATGGTTGATCGATTACGAGCTAATAGACCTCAAGCAATTAATGGTTCATATAACCAAGTCATTACAGATGGCAATAAGGCTGGAACTACTTTGGCGGATGCAGATGTAAATGATTGGTTAGCAAATACCGCGGGTTTATTACCTAGTGGTGATGGAGCAATAAACTGCACTGCAGCTGGCGCATGCACTGTGACAGTTGTTTGGAATATAGCTCGCGAAGGCGGAACAGCAACCACGGTTGCCAACGGTGGTAGCGCAACTTTACAAACTTTTCAGTTTAGAACAGATGTGTAAAAAGATGAGTGAAGTAAAACATCAAGACGGATTTTCGCTTGTAGAGTTATTGGTTGCTTTAGTACTTGGCTTGGTTGTATCTGCTGCAGCAATACAAATATTTGCAAGCAATAAGGGTACTTATAGGCTTGAAAATTCTTTGTCTAGATTGCAAGAAAATGGAAGATTTATTGTCGATCAGATGATTAGTGATCTTCGTATGGCTGGGTATAACGGTTGTTTAAGTCGTGGTGCAGGCGTTCCAATAGGTGATATCACACCTGCAGCAATTGCTACTTCTAATGATTTTGTGATGTTCCCTTTCGCAATTGATGGAAGCGACAGCATTCGTGGTTTTAATTATGGTACAAGTGATTGGGTGCCTTCATTAGCAGCTAACTTAAATTTATCTGGAGTTGTTGCAGGAACAGATGTAATCAATATTCAACGAGCATCTAGTTGCGGCGCACAGCTAACCTCTGCCCCTACTTCAACCGGAGACACTGCCATTGATATTGTAAGTCCAAATGATTGTGGCTTCTTAAGTAATCAAGTAGTAATGGTTACGAATTGTAGTGTTGCAGACGTGTTTCAAATTAACAGTCTGACTGCCGGTACAAATACTGTTGCACTCAATCGTGGTGGCGGCACACTAAGCGCAATTTACTCACAGGAGTCACAAGTTTTTCGATGGCAATCTACTGCGTATTACATTGCTACAGACGCAAATAATGAGCCAACGTTATTTAGATCATCATGGTCACCGGATGGCGATAACGATATTCAAGCTGACGACTTTGCGATCTTGCCGCTCGCAAGTGGAGTTGAGGATATGCAACTTCAATATGGTGTCGACACAGGAGTTGATGAGTACGTAGACATATATGTAACTGCAAATAATGTTACTGATTGGGGAGCAGTAAGGAGTATACGAATTGGTTTATTACTTAGAAGTGATGACAACGTAACACAAGAGCCGCGTTCAATTCAGTTCAATGGCGCAACAGTAAACCCTGTTGGTACTGGCGATAGACGCTTACGTACGGTTTACACAACAACAGTCTCATTGCGAAATAACATCCCATAACTTTATTTAATTTTACATGCTTATGAATTTCTTAATCATACAAAAAAGTAAACAAAAAGGTTCAGCAATAATTGTTGTTCTAATGTTAGTAACCGTTGCAACACTCATCGCTATAAATGCGGTTAGTTCAACTGTTCTTGAAGAAAAAATGGCAGGTAACGTCAGAAATAAACATATGTCTTTTCAGGGAGCAGAAGCAGGATTACGTGTCGCTGAAATTGCAGCCTCAGGTTTATCAGATGTAACACTTTTTGATGGTTCAAATGGCTTGTTTCCAGGATCTAATCCTGGAGATACGAAAGGTGTAGCAGGTGCACTTGCAGATTTTCCAGTTTGGGAAAATATTACTGACGGTGAGTGGGTCAACGCTACAGATATTGGGTTATCAGATATTCCTCAATATATCATTGAAGACTTTAGTGAATCACCCCGTGATAGAGATTGTCAGTACGAAAGACCAAGGCCTGCAGGATGCATGTTACCTGTATATAGAGTCACGGCAAGATCTGCAGGATTGAATGGAAATTCCGTGACCATTATTCAATCAACCTATAAACGTTTATAAATTTAATTGAAAGTTGTCATGCAAAGGAAATGCACTATGAATAGTTCATCAATCGATGGTAAATCGTCTACAAACAAACGAAAGTCATTAGGGAGTTTACGAGTGGGATTCCTTCATTTCGTTTCTATTTTTTCAATTTGTTTATTGTTGGCAAGCGGCACAGCGTATTCGGCCATTGACTTAGCCGACGACCCTCTGTTTCTCAAAACTGGCGCGGGTGCAAACGTACTATTGAATATGTCTGTTGAAACGCCGATGGGTGGTGGAGCATATAATGATGCACCAGGATCAATCCCAGGTTGTACTGGTAGAAAGAATGCTACTGGGCAAAGTAATATTGGCACCTGTTATTTCCCAACGTTTGAATATATCGGATATTTTGATCCTAAAAAATGTTATTCATATGGCAGTAACCGATATACACCAACGGATAATTCTAGTGCTGATCATTCTTGTGATGATGGCCAGAGCGGGCGCTGGAGTGGCAACTTTATGAACTGGGCCACTATGACGGCAATCGATACCTACATACTTACTATGACAGGTGGAAGACGCACTGTTGATACGACTTCTCAAACAGTGGTTGAGCGTTCACTTGCTTTTGTTGCAGGTTATGCATATCACACCAAAGCTATTGGTAGTGAGGTAAATAATAGTATTGGTAATGTTGCACTTGATACGGTCACCCCATATAACGATGGTTGGGGGCGAATCGTTCAAAATCAAAACTCAACTCAGTTTACCTTAACGCGCAAAGGAGGAAGTAGTAATACATTTAATGTTGCAGTAGAAGTATGTAAAGAAAATACTTCACTATTAAATAATGGATTAGAAGATTATTGTGTGGCACGTACTGATGGTACAAATAATTACTATAAACCAGAGGGTCTAATTCAAAACAACGATCAGAAACTTCGTTTTGGTGTAATGGCTTATACCACAGATAATTCTCACACCCGTCAAGGTGGTGTGCTGCGAAGTAATATGAAATCAGTAGGGCCAGAATTAGGTACTGGTGAGGCTAACCCTCTAAAAGAATATAACGATGATGGAATTTTTATTACTAATCCAACGAGTGCTTCTAGTGGCAATAGTGGCGTCGTTAATTATGTCAATAAATTTGCAGTGCTTGCGGGCCAATACAAAAGTTATGATCCTGTAAGCGAACTATTTTATGAAGCCGTTCGCTATTTTAAAAATGTAGGCCCTACACCAGAAACATATTCGGGCTTATCGACAAGTGACAATGGTGGTTTTCCGATTTTAACGTCATCCGATTGGGAAGACCCCATTCAATATGAATGCCAAAAGAATTTTATGGTGGCGATGAACGATGCGTTTCCATGGAATGATAAATCTTTACCAGGAACACATTTTGAAAATAGTCCCACAACAGATGCACTAGGTCGCTCTATTTCTTTTACTAGAGATTCCGGGGAACCATCAGGCTCATCAGATTTCCCACCTGTAGGTGGAACAGGTTTCGTAACACATTGGACGAATAATATTGGCTCGCTAGAAGATACAGAAAGTGGGGGTGAGCTTACAACAAAACTTGGCACAAATAGATTGGGTGAAATGATTGCACCAGGTACTGGGGCAAATTTAACTCCTACTAATGGTGATGGTAGAGGTAATGCATATTATTTGGCCGGAATTGGTTATTACGCAAATACACAAGATCTACGCACCGAGTCAAATATGCCTGGTGAACAAACAGTTACAACATTTATGATCGATTCTCAGGAGTTTAATAATAATCCTCTCATTGGAAATGTTAATCAGCTTTGGTTAGCGGGTAAATATGGTGGGTTCGTTGATGAAAATAATGATGATATACCACAAGTATCTGAGTGGGATGCTGATGGTGATGGCGTACCTGATAATTATGTATTGGCCACTGAACCATCAAAGATGGTGGATAAGCTCCAAGATTCATTTGATGCCATCACTAAAATTGCTGAAGCATCGGGTTCTGCGGTTGCGATTAACAGCACAGTTTTAAATACAAATTCAAGAATTTACCAAGCAACATTCGCTAGTACAGATTGGAGTGGAAATCTAAATGCCTTGTCATTAAATTCAGATGGATCTGTCAATACGCAAGTGTGGGATGCTAATTCCGAACTTCCCTCACATACTGCACGTAAAATTTTCACAACAGTGGATGTGAGTGGCACACCGACAGCTAAGACTTTCACGGATGCAAATGTCACTTTGGGCGGTTCAGGCTCTTCAACTACAACAGTGGTTGTTCCCGTTACTGGCGCGACAGCGACTGCAATTAGTGAGTGTAACTACCAAACCACTGGCCCTGCATCTAAAGTCGTAGACGGTGGTACAAATGGTAACTTTACGGTTGCACCTGGTACAGTTAATCACACATGTGGATTTACAGCTAATGATTGGGTCGATGTAGATTTACAAGCTGTTAAAGATATTAGTCATATCAATATTTATAACCGTTCTGATTCAACACATGAAAAAAGGCTGAGTAATACAATACTCATGGTGGCTGACACACCATTTTCAGGTAACAGTTTAGCTACAGCATTATCAAATGCTGATCATGTTAGCCAGCTTACCGGTCAACCTATTCGTATTAATGCAGGTTCTAGTGTTGATTTTATAGATGCTCAAGGTAGAGAGTGGGAGGCAGATACTCTATACCTTCAAAATAATGGCGGTAGCCATGAAATTAATAACGATAATATTGCGAATACAAATAGTGGGTCATTATTAGGTGATACTAGTGATGAATCGCTATATCAATCTTATGTAGATAAGAATGGTGAAGTTAGATTTAACATTCCTATCTCAGACACAACTATCGATTACTATATAATATTGCATTTCTCTGATAGTTCAGGCGGGAATGATCTGATTTTAGATGTTGAATTTGATAACAATCAAATAGCTTTAGATGATTACGATATTGGGGCAATTGGCCAAGATACAGCTCAGACAGTAGTACTTAAATATGGCGATGACGAACCTGTAGAAAGTATACTAGATCTTGATTTCCAGGAAGAATCTGGAGGCGATCCTCTAATAAATGCGATCGAAATCATCCCAGAAATTACATCAAATCTAATTACGCAGAATGTCGGCATCCCTGGTCGTTACATACGCTTACAAAAACCGGGTGGTTCTTTTAACACAACACCATTTATTCATATTGCTGAAGTTGAGGCGCATGAGACGCAAACAGTAACTACCGGTGGCCCAAGTAATTCAGATATCGTGAATTATATTCGTGGCGACCAAACTCATGAAGAAAGTAGTACAGCGTCGGGAAGCAAGAATATTTTGCGAGATCGCACTTATCTGATTGGAGACTTGGTGAACTCAACTCCAGTTTCATCAAGTACTGAAAACTTTTTCTATGAAGATTTGCCTGGTGCAGAAGGCAGCAGTTATGCGAGTTATTTAGCGAGCAAGATCACTAATTTTAAAGGTGCGAATAATGAGTTTTTTAATATAGTTTATGTGGGCTCTAATGATGGCATGCTGCATGCATTTCAAGACACCTATGACACATCTCCATCAAGTGCTGGCAAGGAGATATTTGCTTATGTGCCAAGTCATATACACGACAAACTAGAGAACCTAACCAAGCCTAATTATAGTCATGAGTATTTTGTTAATGCGACACCGCATGTTGCAGACGCCTATTTAAATAATGCATGGCGCACAATCTTAATTGGTGCATTTGGCGCAGGTGCAAAAGGGTTATATACCTTAGATATTTCTGATCCAACAAATTTTGGAACTTCTGATGTAATGTGGGAATTTAAAACCGATTCAGATGTCTCAAATGGTAGTGATGAAATAGGTTATGTGCTTACTACACCTCAGGTTGTAAGAATGAAAAACGGAAAATGGGGAGTAGTATTTGGTAATGGGTATAACAGTACAAGTCAACAAGCAAGATTGTTCATTCTTGATGCCGAAGATGGTTCTATCATTAAGGTAATAAATACCGGGGTGGGCAGTTTTGCAAATCCTAATGGACTATCTGAGCCAATATTGGTTGATGTCGATTTAGATGGCATCGTGGATAGGGCTTATGCGGGAGATTTACACGGTAAAATGTGGAAGTTTGACCTCTCAGATACAAATGCATCAAATTGGGATGTTGCGTATAGCGCTTCAGGCAATCCAATTCCTCTATTTGCTGCAACAGATGTAAATGGTGTTGCACAGCCAATCACAAGTAGACCTTCCATAGCCTACAACCCAGATGGAGGGTTTAATGTAATCTTTGGTACAGGCAAATATCTAGAAATTGGCGACAATATCATTCCAAATAGTCCTGCACAAAATAGTGTCTACAGTGTAAATGATAATGGTGCCGCGGTTACTTCAGGTCGAAGTGCGCTAGTGCAGCAGGAAATCTTATCAGAGCAAGATGAGTTTGATGATAACGGCACGCCATCTGATCCAAGTGATGATGTCTTGACTAATAGAGTGCGAGTAACTTCTGGCTATACTATTAATTATGCGAGTAAGCGTGGTTGGTTCATGGACCTATTAGCACCTGATGGACCGGATGCAGGATCAGATCCTGACGCTTTTGGTGAAAGAGTCATTGCGCGACCATTAACACGATTTGGTAGGGCTATATTTACAACCTACACGCCATCAGCAAGTCCATGTGATGGAGGTGGTGTTTCACTTCTTATGGATCTAGATGCGCTAAGTGGTGCAAGACTTGGCGAATCGATATTTGATGTTAACGGTGACGGCTTTATTGATGCAAATGATTTAGTGATGTACAACTCAAATGGCACTGTCGTCTCAGGCATATTCATTAAAGGGACTCTAGGGCCACCAGCAATCATTTCTGCATCTAGTGGTACATCAGAGTACAGAATTATTTCTGGTATAGATGGAACTATACAAAATGTGGAAGTTAGTGTTGATCCAAAAGCTGTAGGCCGTCAGTCATGGCGACAGTTACAATAAGAGTATCTAGATATGATACATAAAAGCAGTTTGCGTGGAATTACTTTAATTGAATTAATGATCGTGGTCGCGATCGTAGGGATTCTTGGTTCAATTGCTTATCCTTCTTATCAGGCACATGTAAGAAAAACAAACCGTGCAGATGCGCAATCTAATTTGCTCGAACTCTCACAGTTTATGGAGCGTTATTACTCTGAGGTAGGAAATTATACAGGTGCGGCCTTACCGTTCACTACATCACCAAGAGATGGGAGTGCAAAATATAATCTTACCAGTGTGATTGCTACTACTGCCTATACTCTCACTGCAACACCAATCGGTATTCAAGCAGGTGATACACAATGTGCAGCTCTGGGTATAAACTCTCTTGGTGTAAAATGTATCGCAGGTGGCACAAAATGTTCTGATAGTGCCACTGCATCTGTAAGGGAAGAAGTTGCACGTTGCTGGTAACTGCTTCACTATTTTGAATTATAAATTAATCAAATCTACATTCGATCGGTAATTAATCTACGTTCATTTATCGGTGTTTTATGTCTGTTCACCTAAACTCTAAGTAGAACAAATAGTTTAATTAAGCACGTTACTTAAGTTCAAATTGGGTCAAAAATTTTAATAATACACATTAATATTTGCCACCCATCGGTGAAAAATGTGGCGTCATTTTTAGCACAAGAAACTGATTTCACACTTTAAAACTTAGTATTTCCATTCATCAGAGATTCCCAGCGAGTTACATCCTCCTTGCGAAAAACGCTTGAATAGTAATGTAAAGTAGTTTGCATTGTTGGATGAGTGTGGCTCTCCCTCGCTTGATTAAAGAACTAATTATTAGGTTTATGAAAACGAATCTACAACATGGTTTCACGATTATTGAATTGATGACAACTGTTGCACTACTTGCGGTTATGGTAGTTATTGGCGTACCTGCATTTACTTCAACAATCAATAGCAATGAAGTAGTTGCCAACTCAAATTCATTTTTATCGGCATTGAAGCTTGCAAGAACGGAAGCTACCAAGCGAAGACAAAATATTATTGTCTGTGCAAGTGCAAATCAAACTGATTGTGCATCCAATAATTGGTCAGATGGTTGGATCGTTTTCGAAGACACTGATTCTGATTCTACTTTTGATGCTGGGGAAACCATTATTGATACATATGATTTGCCAACAGGTTTTGCAGTTACACGCGCTTCAGCAGGGCCCGATCAAATTCAATTTGCTGCAACAGGATTATCTGATTCCACACTTGCACAAACATTTACAGTATGTAAATCAAATTCTGATCGAGGAAGAGTGTTTACAGTAGATCGTTCAGGACTTGTTACAGGAGCAAATGTTAATTGCCCATGAAAGCTTTTACTAAACAAAAAGGCGTGACGCTTATAGAAGTACTGGTTTCTATAATAATTACCAGTATTGGCATATTAGGGTTTGCTAGTTTGCAGTTTTTGGGTTTGAACAGCAACCAATCCGGGTATCTAAGAAGCCAAGCTACGTTTATTGCAACAGATTTAAGTGAACGGATGCGGGCCAATATTGAAGGTATGAATGATAACGAATATGCAGATGTCACCATCACCTCAAGCACATTGGCTTGTGCAGTACCGGCAAATCCTTGTGATGAAAGAAATAATGCTGGAACAGTGATGGCTGCATCGGCGTGTACTGCTGAACAGCGTGCTGATCACGATATATTCATAGCGGGTTGTGGATACGCTAGCAATGAATATGCAAATCAATCTGAAAAAACAAATTTTCTTGGTGACTTATTACCAAATGGTGTCATACGTATCCAGTGTATCGATTCTCTACCAGCGCCCGGTGATACGGATCCATGTACAGATTTTTCAGACCACACCATAACAATAAGTTGGTTTGAATTAGATGAAGAAACTACCAATGGCAAGCTGAGTTACAACGATGATGCAGTCACTGCGGGATCTTCAGCAGTAAAAAGTATTGTCTACACAGTGAGGCTATAGTTAATTATGAAAAATAGTATTGGTTTTTCACTTGTTGAGCTTTTAACAGCTTTAGCTATAAGCACTATAATTATCTTAACAATAGGTCAAGCTTTCATTAGCCATAAAATTTCTTATCGTGCACAAAATGGTTTGTCACAAGTACAGCAAACAGGCCGTTTTGCTATTGAGTATGTTGGTAATGATATACGTCGAGCAGGTTTCCCAGGTATCGATGAGGAAGCGGATCCATTTTTTGAAGCGATTGTGCCAGCACTAAGTTCAGATGGCGGCGGTAATAACAGCGATCAAATAACATTAATGTATCGGTCTACGACCGATTGTTTAGGAGCTGCTACTCCTATATATGCCGTTGATGGCAATCAGTATGCCAAAAATCGTTACAGTGTTGTAAACGGAAACCTTGTTTGCACTACCTTTGATGAGGCCAACACTCAGCTAGATTCACAAGTGCTCGCACGCGGTGTGCAAAATATGCAAGTTTTGTATGGCCTCAATAATCAATTTGTCTCCGCAAGTACATTAACAGCAGGAGACTGGGCAGTAGTAACCGGGACACGAATATCTTTTTTGATTAGCTCGATTGAGATAACAACAGATTTTACCGATACCAATACTTATGTATTGCTCAATGCAGATGCATTAGGGCCCTTTAATGATAGTCAACGTCGCCGTGTTTTCACAACAACCTCAACCATTCGTAACCGCTTGGATAGATCATGAAAACTGTAATCGTTATGAATAAATCTAAACAAAGTGGTGCTGCATTGTTTGTGAGCCTGATGATTTTATTTTTAATGACCATTATTGGTCTTAGTGCATTAAATAATGCAACAACTGATGAACGCATGGCATTGAATATGCAGCATCAACAGCAGGTTTTTCATGCGGCTGAATCTGCGATTAATGTAGTCAAAAGAGACATAGCTTCATTGGAGCAGGCGATTACAACAGGGGCTGCATCTACACCCCTCGCATACACAAGTCAGGCAGATGTTGCAGCAAGCGCAAGTGCAACCTATGCGGGATGCGGCGAGCCTGCTGCTGGCTTCAGTTTGGGTGGATTTGTGCGACATGAATTTGGCATCAATGCCAGTGCATCATTAGGTGCGTCTTCAGCGCAAGCAAACCATTTGCAAGGTGTCTCTTTG
>CAJIAE010000391.1_pt1 | contig 12277 bp, 9 predicted proteins | sample 9199101 | NCBI WGS metagenome assembly CAJIAE01 (sample SAMEA7708273, study PRJEB35096) | sediment metagenome | biome: marine neritic benthic zone biome [ENVO:01000025]; feature: sediment [ENVO:00002007]; material: shallow marine sediment [ENVO:03000034] sea grass bed [ENVO_01000059] ...
AACAAATTCCGGTTCTGTGTTTGCAGGAGAATTATCGCTAATGGATATTTTTATCTCTTCATCACTATTTCCACCAGTGACGACTCTTTCAAATTTGCGCGCATGTTTCTTTTGCAACATGCCTTCGACACCACTGTAGTCAGAAAGTTTAATTTGTACAGCATTTGCGTCAGTCGCATTAGTATAATTAATTAACGTTACACTTCCTTCGGGAGACTCATAGTCTTTTCCATTGTAGTGATAGGCTTCCCCTTCATTTGCAACAACCAAAAATTTGCCATTTGGACTAAAGGCTAATCCATCTGGATGGACACCAGCGTTAAGTGTATTTAAAATTTCACCGCTTTCAGCGTCGTGAAATTGAATACTGCCATTATCGAATGCATCATTGTTTAATACGGCTGCAGCAATGATGTTTTCACTTGGGTGAAAAGCGATAGAACTAATTTCTTCTTGTTTTGAAACATTAAAACTATTGAGTAGCGTAGGTTTAGAAGGCTGTTTGATCGATATAATTTCGACTAAACCTTTATCGCTGCAAGATAGCGCTAAACGTTTTGTAATTTCCTGAATGCTGACAATCTCTGTTGTTTTACAGCCTGCTTCACTTTTATAAACGTTTACTCTTTCCAGCTTCAAGTTGGAAGCACTAGCATATGAATGAATAGTGAGCGTTAAAATAACTAGGAGCTTATTAGTTTTTAACATGTCTACAAATTTTATCTGTTATAAAAATAAAAAAGGCCATCTACTTTTTAATAGACAGCCTTTAAACTCAGAGGAGTAGCTAAGAGTTTTTAAAACGCATACTGCGCGCGTAAAGAAATGGCACTGCCATCTTCTTCGCTAGACAAATTCGGTGCTAAACCAAGTGCATTTAGAGGTTGCCCATTAGTGGAAGAAAAGTTATCAGTATCAGCATCTAAGTAGTTCAACATAAACTTCAGGTTGTTGTTGGCATACCAGTTCACACCTAGTGTTAATAGCTCAAATTCTGATTCATCCGCAAATGCATCAACATCTACTTCACCGTCTTCATATTTGGCTACAAGCTCCCAGGCGCCGCGTGGGCCTTTAGGCTTCACTTTGTCAAATTTTCCGTCTTTTCCTTTGTAACCACGTTGCTCACCTGTTAAGAAGTAACTGGCTTGAACATAAAATCCTTCTAGATCCACATCAGATACAGTACGGCCATTATTGTTAACACCGGAACCAGGTGCTGATTCATCACCTTCATCAAAATCAGCCATACGGTATTCGCCCTGCAACGAGAAAGGCCCAAATACACCTGCAGCTTCTAAGCCAAACTGATCCGAATCGTCGACACCAATACGACCTGCAGTTACACGATCTGTGGTGTGTACGCCTAAACGTGTGCGGAATCGATTCTCGCCATCATCTCCAAAGTCACGCACGGCATATGAAGCCGCTAAATGAACAAATCCACTTTCACCCACTCCAAAGTGCCCACCAAGACGACCGGCTAAGCTGTAAGAATCTGCGCCGTCAGTATCTTCATTGTCTTCATCAATGATGCTTGCGCCCCAAAATAGACTCTCTGTGTGACCTTTCAAGCCTAATTGGAAAGATGGCTTGCCACTTAAGAAGCCAATTTCAGCAGTTGGTGAACGTTCAATGGTTGAAATCCATTTTGAACTAGTGAGCTCTTCTAACCCGAATGGTGCTTTGAATCGTCCAAGAACCACATCAGCAAAACTAAAACCTTTATACGCTATATAGCCTGTATCGATTTCTGCGTCACCTTCATCAATATCTACAGTCATTTTGTAGGCCCAGTTTTTACCCGAAGTACCTTTTACGTTAATGCGTGTACGACGGAATTCAGCTTCAGAAGAAGAATCACCAAAAGCATCTACTTCATTAGGATCAGTTTCATCAAAGTTTGAATTATACAAACCATCAAAAAAGTCCATGTCATACATGATACGACCACCTATTGAAAAGGTGTTGCCATTATCTGACTTAACTTTAATGCCACCACCTGTTGTGCTGATTGAAATATCTTCTTTTGAAGTAACTGCACCGGCAAAAGCAACTGAACTTACGCTGGTGATTGCGATGGCGCTGGTTACGCCAACCAAAATTTGTTTAAGTCTCACGAAGAGCCTCCCTGTTTCTATTAATTGTTCAATTTCAGGGGATGAATCTTGCGCATGCTCTGTGAAACAAATATGAAAAATTTATTACATTTTTGTTACATAAAACTTTATGCAACGAAATTGGTTCTCTTAGTTCTGCATGTAATTGATTTTCGAGAATTTAATAGTTCTGTAACAAAGGTAGAAAATAATGCCGGATCTTTTCAATGCAGGTTACAATCATGCAGAATCAACATGTTGCAAATTCACATAAAACTCAAAATCAAATTCAGCCACCAGCTCGACCTCAAAGTATGAGCAGCAAACGTATATTGTTGGTTGAAGATGAAAGCTCTATCCGTGAGATGGTGTCCTTTGCTTTAGGGCAAGAGGGTTACATTATTGATCAGGCTGAAGACGGAAATGCTGCCGAGTTAAAGATAGCCAATAACTTGCCCGATTTGATTCTTTTAGACTGGATGCTTCCTGATACCACCGGTTTAGAACTCTTGCGCCGCTGGAAGCGCAAAGATGATTTGCAGGACACACCCATTATTATGCTAACCGCTCGAGTTGAAGAACGTGACAAGATTGATGGCTTAGATTCCGGCGCCGATGATTACATTACCAAACCTTTTTCTGTCAAAGAGCTAACTGCGCGTATACGTGCAGTGATGCGCAGGGGCTCCGGTAGCCTTGAAAATGAAGTAGTTATAGGTCCAATTAAACTTGATCTAAATGCACATCGCGCCTATGTGAATGATGAATCGATTAATATGGGTCCAACTGAGTTTCGTCTTTTAGAGTTCTTCATGACCCATGCGGATCGTGTTTATTCACGTAATCAGTTGTTAGATTATGTATGGGGTCGTAACATGTACGTAGAAGAGCGTACGGTTGATGTACATATCGTGCGCTTAAGAAAATTATTAAAACCACTAAATTGTGACCAAATGATTCAAACCGTTCGTGGGTATGGGTATCGGTTTTCTGCCAAAACATAATGTCCTTTAATGCATGGTTATCTGAACTTAATCGAATATTTCTCGTATTTATACCATGCATACTAATCGGTTTTTTCACCGGTTATTTACCGCATTTTTTCATCCTTGGCTTAATCATCTATGGCTTGTGGACTGCAAGACAACTCATTACGCTCAAACGATGGTTAGATAACGATGCCGTTGTTGATCAAGCACCTGAATATATGGGTATCGCTGATCAACATGTTGCCAGCATTGTTAATCTGCAAAAAAATCATCAGCTTAAAGAAACTGAATTAAATGATTTAATTTCTCACTATCAAGAAATGATTTCGGCCATGCCTGATGCAGTGGTGATTATGGCTACAAGTGGTGAAATTATATCAGCCAATCATGCAGCGAACGATTTACTGCAAATAGATCCGGAGCGTGATGCGAATACTCGAATTACACAACTGGTTCGTCAACCTGCTTTTGTTGATTATTTTTCTACACAAAAATATTCACAACCTTTGGAAATTCGTGGGTCATCGGAACATGAGCCTGAATTAAGCATTCGCATTATTCCTTTTGGAGAAGATAAACTAGTGCTGATTGCGCAAGACATGTCGCAGTCTGCGCGTATCTATGAAATGCGACGAAGTTTTATCTCCAACGCTTCACATGAGCTACGAACACCACTTACGGTGATACTAGGATATCTAGAGTCATTATCAATTCATCAAGGTATGCCAGAGGAATGTGAATCCGCGATCACTGCTGCAGAGCTTCAAGCAAAACGCATGAAACAATTAGTTGAAGACTTGCTGACCTTATCGCGTTTGGAATCAACTGCAGCTGCAGCGGGGGATGCAGAAGCGATACCAATTGCTTCATTGATTACTGAAGTGGTTGACGAGGCAAGACTTTCTGCCTGGTTTACCAACCATGTAATTATAACTGATGATGTAGATAGTCATTTAATGTTAAAAGGTGATTTCCAAGAAATTCACAGTGTGGTTTCAAATTTGATTAATAATGCAGTCAAGCACACGGATGCAGGCTCAATAATCAAAGTCATCTGGAGGCTGCGCAAGAAAGAATGTTTGGAATTTATTGTTAAGGATAATGGCCAAGGAATTGCACCAGAACATCTCGATCGATTAACAGAAAGGTTTTATCGCATAGATGCTGGGCGCTCACGAGAAAAGGGTGGCACAGGATTGGGTCTCTCAATTGTTAAGCACGTGCTAGAACGACATGAGGGAACTTTGTCGATCAATAGCAAGCTTGGATTAGGTACAGAATTTATATGTAGTTTTCCAATTCAGCGCATGGCAATAAATGGGAAAAATCCATAAAAAACAGTCACCTATGATGTAACAATACTGTAATATTCATACAATATGATTGTAATACTTAAATTCTAGACTAGTTTCTCATATTCAAAATATTCCATAACTTGAGGAGTTATTTAATGTATTCATTGATTAAAAAGTTTTACGTGATTACAGCAGCGCTGTTGATTACTTCGGCTTCTACGGTTTCCGCAGAAGTGACTGTTGATGCTGAACTTGGTGACTATGCTGCCACCAGTGGTGTATCAGGTAATCTTTCAAGCGTAGGTTCTGACACACTTGCTAACTTGATGACGCTTTGGGCAGAAGAATATAAGCGTTTTTATCCAAACGTTAATATTCAAATTCAAGCTGCGGGTTCTTCAACTGCACCACCTGCGTTAACTGAAGGAACTTCAAACCTTGGGCCAATGAGTCGTAAGATGAAAGACAAAGAGCTTGCATCTTTTGAAAAGAAATTCGGTTACAAGCCTACTGCAATTCCTGTAGCGATCGATGCTTTGGCAGTTTATGTTCATAAAGACAACCCAATCAAAGGCATGAGTATTGAAGAAGTTGATGCAGTATTTTCTAGCACACGCACATGTGGTGGATCAGCTGACATCAGCACTTGGGGCGACCTTGGTTTAGATGGAGATTGGGCCAAGCGCGATATTCAATTGTATGGACGAAACTCTGTTTCAGGCACTTATGGATACTTCAAGAAAAAAGCACTTTGTAAAGGTGACTATAAGTCAACTGTAAACGAGCAGCCTGGTTCTGCATCAGTTGTGCAGTCCGTATCTTCTTCACTGAACGGTATTGGTTATTCAGGCATTGGTTACAAAACATCGGGCGTTAAAGCCGTTGCAATATCCAAAGGCGGATCAGGGCACATTGAAGCAACATCAGAAACTGCGATATCTGGCGATTATCCATTAGCACGGTTCTTGTACGTTTATGTTAATAAAGCACCAGGTAAGTCATTATCCCCACTTGAGAGTGAGTTCATAAGAATGGTTCTTTCTACACAAGGGCAAAAAGTGGTTGTTAAAGATGGCTACATTCCATTGCCTTCTAAGGTAGCGGACAAAGCGCTTGCATCTATAGATGTTGAAAAAAGTGCAATGAAAGTTAGTGCTGCTGCTGAATAAAAAGCAAACGCAACAACCTTTTAATAATAATTTTAAGGTTGCAGTGTAAAAAGTATAAAAGACCCTGTCCTGCAGGGTCTTTTTTTTGGATAATGTTCATTACACTGAAGTAAATAAAAATAATAATAAAGCCATGTCAGAACAATCAAAGAGCAATACTCAGCTAAGTGTGCCCGAACCACTATTGTTCGATCATGCTTTATGGCGTAGACGCTCTATTCGCGACATTGTTGCACGCTATTTTGTAGGTGCCGGTGGCATTGCTGTCATTGGTTCTATTATCTTAATCTTTATGTTTTTATTTGCTGTAGTGTTCCCTTTGTTTAAGGGTGCGCATCTCGAAAAGCTTACGAGCTATTCATTACAAGACACACTCAATAGTGAAGCAAAAAGCGCTTCTTTAATTTATTCCATCGAAGAACAAGCCGAAATTGGCATGCGTTTGTCAGATGCTGGTGTCGTGCAGTTTTTTGATATTAATAATGGCACTCTCATTCGCCAAGTTAATCTGTTATCAGATAACCAAAGTCAGGTGACGAGTTGGGCACACATCAGCACCGAACAAAATAAAATTGCACTCGCACTAAACACCGGGAAAGTACTAATCATTCAGCATAAGTACTCTCTTAAATACGATACTGATAAGCGCACTATCGTTCCGAGCATTGTATATCCGTATGGCGAAAGCGCATTAGACTTGGAAATTGGCCGACAAAATATTAAATCTTTAGCAGTTGGTGAAAATGAAGATGGCTTAACGTTTTATACGCATAGTGAAAGTGGATCGCGATTAATTAATTTTGAAAAACAAACTTCATTATTGGATGAAGATGAAGTAACGCTTGAACTTACGAGTCAATTATCATTGCCATATAACGACGAGCCTAAGAAAGCACTACTCTCACCCGAACGCCAATGGTTATATATTTTGAACCACGAAGGTGCAATTTCATTTTTTGATATTCGTCGCAAAGACCAACCTGTACACATTGAAGATTTGAATGTATTAGAGGAAGGAAGTCTTCCCGCAGCATTTGAATTTTTGATTGGCGGCATCTCATTACTACTAGCGGATAATAAAGGCAATATTCAGCAATTATTTTTAGTGCGTGATGATGATGGTGTTCGGCGTCTAAATGCAATACGTAGTTTTAAAAGTGGTACATCAAAAATTACCAGTCTCACTACAGAACAACTTCGTAAAGGTTTTCTGGCAACTGATGTAGAGGGTAATTTATCTATTTTTCATACCACAGCATCTCGTCATCTCATAACAGAAAAAATAGCAGATAACATCACTCACTTAGGTATTGCACCTAGAAGTAATAAGATCATTGCAGAAGATGTTAATGGTCAGGTACATATATGGGAGCTAGACAGTGAACACCCTGAAGCATCATTGAGTTCAATTTGGGGAAAGGTCTGGTACGAAAGTTATCCTGAACCTGATTACATTTGGCAATCCTCTTCAGCATCAAGTGACTTTGAGCCTAAGTTTAGTCTCACGCCATTAACGTTTGGAACGTTCAAAGCGGCGTTTTATGCGATGCTGGTTGCAATGCCGCTTGCAATTTGTGGTGCGATTTTTACTGCCTATTTTATGGCACCCAAGATGCGTGGCATTGTTAAGCCCTCCATTGAGATTATGGAAGCGTTGCCGACCGTAATTCTCGGATTCTTGGCAGGTCTTTGGTTAGCACCATTCGTAGAAGGACATTTGCCGGGAGTGTTCAGCGCATTAATAACACTTCCACTAGGTATTTTAGTAGCAAGTTTAATTTGGTGGCACGTGCCGGAGAACATCAAATTATCAATTCCAGATGGTTGGCAAGCTGCCTTATTAGTACCGATTGTTTTAATTTGTGGTTGGGTTGCACTGGCCGCAAGCCCATGGATGGAACAAGTGTTTTTTGATGGAAATATGCGTTTGTGGTTAACCGATAGCATGGGTATTGGTTATGACCAAAGAAACTCTGTGATTATTGGTATCGCAATGGGTTTTGCGGTGATTCCTACTATCTTTTCAATTGCAGAAGATGCGATTTTTAGTGTGCCCAAACATTTAAGCTCTGGCTCATTGGCGCTGGGCGCGACGCCTTGGCAAACTTTGGTGCGCGTTGTGTTGCCATCTGCAAGCCCAGGTATTTTTTCTGCCACCATGATTGGTTTAGGACGTGCTGTGGGTGAAACCATGATTGTACTCATGGCTACAGGTAACACTCCGGTTATGGACTTTAGTATTTTTGAAGGCATGCGCACATTATCTGCAAATGTTGCGGTGGAGCTGCCAGAATCAGAAGTGGATAGCACGCACTATCGAATTTTATTCCTCGCCGCGTTGGTTTTATTTTTGTTTACGTTTTTCTTTAACACTATTGCAGAAATTGTGCGACAACGACTACGCGAAAAATACAGTACCTTATAAAAATGTAAATTCATCATGCAAGCTAAGAAACAATCATTTAAATCATTTTTATCATCAGGAACACCTTGGGTGTGGCTGAATGCAGGTGCAGTGGCCATCAGCATGATTATGGTTGTGGGCCTTCTATTGTTAATTGCTTCACGTGGCTTAGGGCATTTTTGGCCGAAAACGGTTTATCAAATTGAATTCGATAATGGTAATGAAACGATACAAGTTATTGGCGAACGAGTTGAAACCGAAGAAGTGGCACGCAAGCGCATCATCGAATCTGGATTAAAAGTTAACAGTGAAGCAGAAAGAATTAAGCGTAGTTTGATCAAAGTAGGCAATCGTGAAATTTTAGGTATCGACTTCATGCACACAGTTGAACCAAATGAATTGAGCGTTGAAAAGCCGGAAGACATATTGGTGCTTGAAAGAACGCAGTGGGGGAATTTTTATGGTTTTTTGCAAAATATTAAAAGTGAAGGCGAAGTTCTAAATTTATATGAAGATATAAAATGGCAAGATTTAGAAAAACGCCTGGAAAGAGTATTTACCTTTAGAGAAAGAATAGAACATATCGAAAAGGGTGAGATCGGTGCGATCAACTATAAATTAGAAAAACTGCGCTTGAAAAAACGTGGGCTTGAACTTGATGGCGTAGCTAACCCAGATGCTTTATTAGAGATCGATGAGCAAAAAGCACGCTATACCGCAGACTATGAAGTTCTAAAACAAGAGTTAGATCAGTTATATCGTGAGATTTCGCGTGACAGTATTGTATTGACAGAAATGACTGGCATTGAAAAAGAAATCAAGCTCGCTGATGTCGTCAAAGCCTATCGACCCAATGCCATGAGTTTGAGTGAGAAGATCATTTTCTATATTAAAACCTTTTGGGGTTTTGTCACCGATGACCCACGTGAAGCCAATACTGAGGGCGGTATATTTCCAGCAATTTTTGGCACGGTGGTAATGGTTTTATTAATGTCCATTATGGTGACACCATTTGGTGTAATTGCCGCAATCTATTTACGTGAGTATGCGCACCAAGGATTAATTACCCGATTGGTCAGAATTTCAGTGAATAATTTAGCTGGTGTGCCATCCATTGTTTACGGCGTTTTTGGTTTAGGTTTTTTCGTTTATGTTGTAGGCGGTTCGATCGACGAATTATTTTTCCGTGAAGCATTGCCCGCACCTACTTTTGGGTCGGGCGGTATTCTCTGGGCCTCATTGACTTTAGCACTTTTGACTGTGCCCGTAGTGATTGTTGCCACTGAAGAAGGTTTGTCACGTATTCCACGCGCAGTAAGAGAAGGCTCGCTTGCATTGGGGGCCACCAAAGCTGAAACGCTATGGCGCACGGTATTGCCGATGACTACGCCTGCGATGATGACGGGATTGATCTTGGCCGTTGCACGAGCAGCAGGAGAAGTCGCCCCGCTCATGTTAGTGGGTGCAGTAAAATTAGCACCCTCTTTACCATTAGATGGTAATGTGCCATTTGTGCATTTAGAGCGTAAATTTATGCACCTAGGCTTCCATATATATGATGTGGGCTTTCAAAGCCCTAATGTTGAAGCTGCACGCCCGCTAGTGTATGCCACCGCATTAATACTGGTAGTGGTGATTATAATATTAAATCTTTCGGCAATATTTATACGCAACCACTTACGAGAAAAATATAGAGGTTTAGAACAACACTAATCACAACTTTGTATTAGATTCACAAAGTTATTTTTGGAGTTAAGGAATATGACTATGGAAGCGCCACCAATATCACAAGAAGTTCTTCTAAATAAAGAAACACTGAGCTTAGAAAATGAAAACACATGCTTTGAGTGTAAAGACTTTAATCTCTATTACGGGGCGGCACAGGCTTTAAAAGATATCAATTTAGCCATTCCAGAGAAAAGAGTAACAGCATTTATTGGTCCCAGTGGTTGTGGCAAATCCACATTGTTACGCTGCATGAATCGCATGAACGATTTGATTGATATTGTTCGTATCGAGGGCCAAATGTTGCTTCATGGCGAGGATATAAATAGTAAAAAAGTAAATGTTGCAGAGTTACGCCGTAAGGTAGGCATGGTGTTTCAAAAACCTAACCCTTTTCCTAAAACCGTTTATGAAAATGTTGCTTATGGTTTGCGTTTGCAGGGTGTAAACAAGAAAAGAGTATTAGATGAACGTGTTGAATGGGCGCTTAAAGGCGCTGCGTTGTGGGATGAAGTAAAAGATCGCTTGCAGGATAACGCGTTAGGTTTATCAGGTGGTCAGCAACAGCGTCTAGTGATTGCACGTTCAATTGCAATTCAACCAGAAGTGATACTTTTAGACGAGCCAGCATCAGCATTGGACCCGATTTCAACTCTGAAAATTGAAGAGTTGATTATTCAGCTTAAAGAACAATATACGGTTGTGATTGTTACGCACAACATGCAACAAGCTGCACGCGTATCTGACTACACGGCATTTTTATATATAGGTGAGTTAATTGAATTTGGCGCTACTGATCAGCTCTTTACCAATCCCAGTCAGAAACAGACTGAAGACTATATTACTGGTCGTTACGGTTAACAGTTAGTAAACGAGGCAAACATGGTTTATCAAGACATAGGGCAACATATCTCTCATCAATTTGATGAGGATCTAGAATCACTTCGTAGCAAAGTGTTAAACATGGGAGGCTTGGTTGAAAAGCAAGTTGAAAATGCATTAATGGCTTTAACACGCTCCGATAGCAGCTTAGCTGAAGAGGTTGCAACCAGTGACTATAAAATTAACGCTATGGAAGTAGCAATCGATGAAGAGTGCACACAAGTGATTGCAAAGCGTCAGCCCGCGGCAAGTGATTTGCGACTTGTCGTTACCGTGATAAAAACCATTACCGATCTTGAACGTATTGGTGATGAAGCTGAAAAAATTGGTGCCCATGCCGTCAAACTCGCCACCGTAGAACGAACACCTACATACTTTTTAGAACTAAAACATATGGGCGAACGTGTGCGAGAAATGTTGCACGATAGTTTGGATGCGTTTGCACGCATGGATACAGAAAATGCTTTAGCTATTGCTCAAGGTGATCGCGAAATTAACGATGAGTACGATGCAATAGTGCGACAATTAATAACACATATGATGGAAGATCCGCGCGCTATCAAGCGTGCATTACGTGTGATGTGGTGTGCTCGTTCTTTAGAACGTATTGGTGATCATGCTAAGAATATTTGTGAATATGTCATTTATACTGTTGCAGGAACCGATGTGCGTCATACGAGTTTTGAACAGGTAAAAAATGATCTTTCTGACAGTAATAATTAAAAAAGATGATTCACAATTATTAATTACTGTTAAATCAACGTCTTGAATTTAATCTAGTGTATAAATAACACACAATTTAGAATTCCAAACGCTTCCTCCCTTGTTATAATAAATTCCTGGTGATATTCATATGCCATTAATTGTCATCAGCTTAAAACCATAATAAAAATATAGGTATTGTGTAATTGCTCGCAATGCTACCCGGGAGAATAAAAAAATGGCAAATCACAAAATTCCATCTGTTTAAGGTATCGGGCCTAACTATGCAAAATTGCTTGCCAAAGCAGACAGCAACGATACGGATGGTTTGCTTGATGCGGGTTGTTCAGAGCAGGGGTGAAAAGATTTAGTCAGGAGAGTTCCTACACTAAAAGAGGTTACCGGATGGATTGAGCATGCCAAAGAGATGCCACCAAAAGTAACGCATTAATTATTATAAAACGATAAAAATAATAAGTTATAAAACCAATAGGAGTGAGTTCGAGATGTATAAATTGATCATGATGTTATTAGTTGCTGCTTTGATGTTCGGATGTAGTAACGAAGATGCAGAGCATGCTGGTGACGAAGCAAATGATGCTGCAGAGCATGCGGGTGATGAAGCCAAAGAGCATGCGGGTGATGAAGCCAAAGAGCATGCTGGCGACGAAGCTAAGGAGCACGGCGGTGATGCGGCTGAAGCAGTAAACGGTCCAAAATTAGAGCCACTTCCAGATTGGGATTCTTTGCCACCGATTGAAGAAGAAGCTGCAGCAGAAGATGGCGAAACCATGATGGAAAAAGCTGAAGAAGTCGTTGAGAAGGCAAAAGAACACGCGGGTGATGCGGCTGAAAAAGCTAAAGAACATGCAGGTGATGCTGTCGAAAAAATGAAAAAAGAATAACATTTACATTACTATTTTTTAAAAATAATAATTCTATAAGGAGTAGCGATGGGAATTTTAACTTGGATTATCCTTGGCGGCATCGTTGGTGCTATTGCGAAATTGAT
>CAJIAE010000186.1_pt1 | contig 11731 bp, 11 predicted proteins | sample 9199101 | NCBI WGS metagenome assembly CAJIAE01 (sample SAMEA7708273, study PRJEB35096) | sediment metagenome | biome: marine neritic benthic zone biome [ENVO:01000025]; feature: sediment [ENVO:00002007]; material: shallow marine sediment [ENVO:03000034] sea grass bed [ENVO_01000059] ...
CACGCAGTGACTTTATGATTAACGTATCCACAATTGCGTCTTCAAATGCGCATGCCACATCAGCACGTGCTTGATCATCGACTTTGGGCAGTTCTTTTAAGGTATTCAACACATGGGTTTTAATACCACTGAAGCTGAAATTTAATCCTGGTCGATCTGTCATCGGTCTTGGGAACGAGAATCGTTTTGGGTTTCCCTGTGTTGCCAGTCGCGCAATTTCTGGGCCGCCAGGATAAGGTAGGCCTAACATTTGCGCTGCCTTATCAAACGCTTCGCCTACAGCATCATCGATACTCTCACCAAGAATCTTGTATTCGCCAATGGCTTGAATATTCACCAATAACGTATGTCCACCCGAAACCAATAATGCAATGTACGGGTAATTTGGAGAAATATTTTCAATTAGCGGAGCAAGTAGATGTGCCTCCATATGGTGAATCGCAATTGCCGGCTTTTGACTAGACCATGCCAAACTACGTGCAAACCCTGCGCCAACCATGAGCGCGCCCATCAGCCCAGGGCCCGATGTATAGGCTATGGCATCAATATCTTGCTTAAGATTGAGTTTGGCACAGAGCAGGGTCTCCTCAACAAGTGGCCCAAGTTTTCGAATATGATCACGAGAGGCCAGCTCTGGAACAACACCTCCATATGGACGATGTAACTCAGCTTGGGAATACAGCTGATTGGCCAGCAATCCCCGCTGGTCATCAATAATCGCAACAGCCGTTTCGTCACAAGAAGATTCTATTCCAAGTACTCGCATAGCCGCATTATCACGTGAATCTACGTTATTGACATACTTTTTCGTGACTGAAACGTCGACAATATGCCATTTAGAACCCTTGGTACTCTTATGAGTAATTTGATCTTCAGGGCTCCGTCTGTATAATCGCGGCTCTTTTTTCAATTGAACAATAAAGCTATTGATATGCCTGGTGTACGTGTAAAAGAAAACGAGCCCTTTGATTTCGCACTGCGACGTTTCCGCCGCTCATGCGAGAAGGCGGGCACAGTTACTGAAGTGCGCCGCCGAGAAGCATATGAAAAACCAACTGAAATTCGTAAGCGTAAAGCTGCAGCAGCAGTAAAACGCAACCTCAAGCGCGTAGCGCGCACCAGTCTTCGTCGTCGACGTCTGTACTAATTCGCCTGCAACACCAACGGGTGTCTGAACTAAAAAACAAGCTAGTTGATGAGATGAAAACTGCGATGCGCAGTGGTAACAAGTCTCGCCTACTAACTATTCGACTCATTTTATCTGCAATAAAACAGCAAGAAGTCGATACCCGTGAAGAACAAAGTAATGATGACATCATCACCACACTCACAAAAATGCAAAAACAACGTCGTGAATCCATCAGCCAATTTGAACAAGCCGGTCGGCAAGATTTAGTAGACAAAGAAAAGCAAGAATTAGAAGTGATAAGTGAATTCCTACCTGCAGCTCTAAGTGATGATGAAATTGATCAACTGATTCAAGAAGCATTATCTTCGTCTGGTGCCGAAAGCATTAAAGATATGGGCAAAGTAATGGGAATACTAAAACCAAAACTTGCTGGGCGCGCTGATATGGGTGCTGTCAGCGCAAAAATAAAATCTGCGCTTAGTTAACTTTTAGCTACGCTTTTGGTCCATTTATTCATGGTCACTCTGATTTGTTTAATAAGGTTGTTATAGTAGAAGCGCTATCCAGATGACTTTTATATAACTCATTTCATGTCCAATTTAAAAAACGATCTTTTGCTACGTGCGTTATTAAGAAAACCCGTAGAACGTACCCCGATGTGGATTATGCGACAAGCTGGTCGTTACTTGCCTGAGTATCGAGCTACACGCAAGCGTGCGGGGAATTTTTTAACACTTTGCAAAACCCCTGAATTAGCCTGCGAAGTTACCATGCAGCCCCTTGATCGATTTGAATTAGATGCGGCAATTTTATTTTCCGATATTCTCACCATTCCCGATGCGCTTGGATTAGGTTTACAGTTTAGCGAAGGTGAAGGACCGAGTTTTCGATCTCCAATATGCAGTAAAACAGATGTGGAGCGAATTTCTAATAAAAACGCAATCAATGAACTTGCGTACGTAACAGATGCGGTTAGCCTGATACGCAAAGAATTAGATGGGCGCGTACCATTGATTGGTTTTTCTGGAAGCCCATGGACGCTGGCGACCTATATGGTTGAAGGCAAAGGCAGCAAGGAATTTCATAAAGTGAAAGGTATGCTTTATCAAGAGCCCGAGACTTTAGAAAAATTGTTATCCATTTTGAGTGAATCCGTAACAGAATATCTGGCAGCACAAATTCAGGCTGGCGCTCAAGCTGTGATGATTTTTGATACTTGGGGAGGCGTCTTAGCAAGAGAAATGTATCTTAAATATTCACTCACACCAATGCAGAAAATTGTTCAAGACCTTAAGCGCAAATCATTTGTAAAAGATACACCTATCGTTTTATTTACCAAGGGAGGCGGTAACTGGTTAAATGAAATGGCTGCTACAGATTGCGATGCGCTTGGATTAGATTGGACCACTGAAATTGATCTCGCACGCGCTCAAGTCGGTGACAAAGTGGCTTTACAGGGCAACCTAGATCCTTGCGTTCTATACGGCAGTGATGATGTGATTCGAGATGAAGTAAAAAAAGTTTTACAAAAATATGGGAAAGGCACAGGTCATGTGCTTAACCTGGGACATGGTATTCAGCAATATGTGAATCCAGATAAAGTAACCGTATTAGTTGAAGCAGTTAAAGAGTTTAGTCCTGCATATCATTAGACCCATTTAAATTGAGCTTGGTTATTCTGTTGTAAGCATCTCTTCAAGTTGCTTTAAGCCAACTCTTCGCATACTTCGATTCTGACTTTTGCTTTTTGGCCTTTGAAATTGTTGTCGTAATGAAAAAATGATGACTTCAATTTCAAAATCTTGATGCTCAAAACAAATTGTAGGTAAAAAAACAAATTCATTGTTTAGTTTAAGGCGTCTCTGCTGAGAATCAGTTTTAATATTTCTACTTGTGAGTTCTGTAACAATAGATTCGGTTGTATCACTGGATAGCTGAATACTGATAATATTATTTACACCCACCACACCTTCAGCGACTGGCCCCGTCAAATAGGGTGAGTAATGCGCGAACCATTGCATAATAGTATGTGCAACTTTTCGTTGAGCATTTATCAACTCTGCATGTTTTGGAATAAAGGTTTGTTGAAAGCTTCCTAATGCCTGTTCGATTTCAAAATTGCTTGGCAGGGAACCTTGTTGTGAATTACCTAATCTTTCAGAGGCTTTTATTTTTGCACGTTGGTAATCTCTAACGCCTTCTAAGGTAATAATTTTTGCGGTCTCATTCGCAAGCGCTTGTCGCAGTCGATCGGTTTTTTTACGGACTGACTGCTTGCTAGGAAGTTTGTTCAACTGGCATGTACCCTAAAATAGTTGTTCGGGTATTTCGATTACCTTTCCCGGTTCACCGCCTTCCTGTTGGAAGGTAATCTGTGTATCGACATCAACACTTTTGGTTGGTGCAAATTCTTCACGAAAGGTCTCTTCTATACCCTGGTTTGAATCCTGATTCACAAGCAAGCCCGTTTCCTGATCAATGCGCATAGTGATAATTCCATGCGGCATGGGTAAACTATTTTCTGCAGATCCTTCTAAAGCCACACGCATATAATCCATCCAGATAGGTAGTGCAGCCGTACCCCCTACTTCACGTTTACCCAGAGGTTTGTCTTGATCAAAGCCAACCCAAGCAGTTGCGACCACATCGCCATTGAAACCACTAAACCATGCATCATGTTGGTCGTTGGTTGTGCCTGTTTTTCCAGCGAGATCGTTTCGGCCAAGCGATTTAGCTTTCGTCGCTGTGCCACGATGAATGACATCCTTAAGCATGCTGACCATCTGGTAGGCATTTTGTTCGTCTATTACACGCGTTGCAGTACGTGAGGCATCTGTATTTGTATTACTTGTTTCTTTGTTGATCGACACATTTTTTATCTTATCGCCCGTGATGTTGATCTCTTGCACTTGTTCGAATTTATTTTGTTCGTCTTTTCCTATTTCTTCACATCCAATATCACAAAAAGACAACACACCTGATTGGAATAAAACTTCACCTTTTTCACTCTCAATGCGCTCAATCAAATAAGGCTCTATGTGATAACCCCCGTTCGCAAACACACTATAGCCTCTTGCTAGTTCTAAGGGTGTTACGACGCCAGAGCCTAATGCAAGTGTTAAATCATAGGGCAAACGCTCACGTTCAAAACCAAACTTTGTGACATGATCCATAGCATGACGGCGTCCCATGTCATTGAGTAATCGAATAGAAACCATGTTGCGTGATTTATAGAGCGCAACACGCATGCGTGTTGGTCCAAAAAACTTACCGCTATAGTTTTGTGGTCGCCAGGTATCTTCAAGTGCAACATCTTCAAATACTACTGGTGCGTCGTTGATAATACTTGCAGGGGTATAACCTGAATCTAATGCAGCCGAATAAATAAAAGGTTTAAAACTTGAACCGGGCTGTCGCTTTGCTTGCACAGCTCGATTGAATTTACTGTGGTAATAATCAAAGCCGCCTACCAATGCTAGAATGCCGCCGGTGTTTGGGTCCACTGAAACCAATGCTCCGGAGACATTCGGCACTTGTGCCAATTGCCATTGTTTGCCATCTTCGGTGGCAACGCGAATAACATCACCGATTGAAAATAACTTGGTTAAATCTGTTGGTTCTTCTCCAACTGCATTTTCATTAAGATAGGGACGCGCCCAAGCTGCGTTGCTAAGTGGAACTTCTATATTTCGCTCAGCGCCAATATAGACTTCTAATTTTTTTGCTTCGACATGTGTAATAACACCAGGAATCAAACCACCCACTTCGATTAGATTACTTAGATCCTCATCAAGTAACTCTGTATCGATTTCTCCAAGTTCTGTGTTGACGATTTCTACTTGCGCCTCAACACCACGATATCCATGACGTTGATCATAAGCACGCAATCCGTTTACTAATGCTTTTCTTGCAGCTTGCTGCAAACGCGTGTCTACTGTTGTGTAAACACGAAATCCCTTATTGTATGCGTCGCTGGTACCAAATTCTTTAACAATATGTGCTCGCACCATTTCGCCAATATAGGGTGCATCCACTTCAACTTTTGGATAATGTCTTGATGCAGTTACCTCAGCTGCTAGAGAGTTTTCATACGTTTCTTGGTCAATAAATTTCAAATCATGCATTCTGCGCAACACGTAATCGCGTCGCTCCAGAGCTCGACTAGGATTGATTATTGGATTAAATCTTGATGGTGCCTTAGGCAGACCGGCAATCATGGCAACTTGCGCATAATTTAATTCATCTACTGAAAGGCCATAATATACATCTGCTGCTGCTGCCACACCGTATGAACGATTGCCCAAGTAAATCTTATTTAGATAAAGCTCTAAAATTTCATCCTTACTGAGTTTTAAGACGTGCTCGATTTCCAGCGCTAAAAATATCTCTCGTATTTTGCGCACAAGCTTTTTTTCATTTCCCAAAAAAAAGTTCCGCGCAAGCTGCATTGTGATCGTGCTACCACCCGATTTAATTTTCCGATGTTTGATGAATTCTGCTGCTGCACGCAAGAGTCCTTGATAATCCACCCCCGGATGTTCGTAAAAGCGATCATCTTCTGCAGCTAGAAATGCCTGTATGACGGGCCGTGGTACGTCCTTAATATTTAGTGGCTGACGCCGCTTTTCGCCATAGACAGCAATAAGCTTGCCATCACGACTATATACTTTAAGCGGCACCTGAAGCTCTACATCACGTAAGGTGTCGACGTTTGGCAATCCAGGAGCAAAGTAGAGATACGCACCCACTATAATAATGCCCACAGCGACGGAGATCCCGAAAATTCCGATGAATATGAGGCGTAATAGCTTTAAAAACAATGGCATAAGCTTACAATTAACACTGCTCTAGTGAGTTATCCTATGAGCCAAGTATCAGAACCTAATTTGAACGGTTCAGCAAGTATTTTGCTAAACCCACCATTTGATATAGAGTTACGCACAGTTCCTAAGACACATATGTATAAGACGATTTAACCATCACAATATTTTATAAAATTTAATAGCAAAGTGTTGTTTTTCAATAAAAATAAAGGACCAGTCGTAGGATTGGATATTAGCTCTTCCTCGGTAAAAGCGATGGAATTCTCGCAGACCAGTAATGGATATCGCGTTGACCATTATGGTGTAGAGCCCTTGCCCTCTAACGCGGTTACAGAAAAAGTCATATCAGATGTTGATGCTGTAGGTGAAAGTATTCGACAGGTGATGAAGAAATCTAGTTCCAAGGCAAAGAATTGTTGCTTGGCGGTTGCAGGATCTGCAGTGATCACCAAAGTCATCACCATGCCCGCAAATTTGAGCGAAGAAGACCTAGAAGGACAAATCCAGCTGGAAGCTGATCAATATATTCCGTATGCCTTAGAAGAAGTGAATCTTGATTTCGATATTTTAGGGCCAACAGAAGAAAATCCGGAGACCATCGATGTGTTACTCGCAGCCTCACGTAGTGAGAATGTCGATATGCGTGTAGCAGCCGCCGAGGCCGCTGGCCTCACGCCGATTGTTGTCGATGTAGAAGCGTATTCAATTGAAAATGTTTTTCCTATTTTGACCGAAACGGTTGAAAACCGAGGACGTGACAAAACTGTGGCGATATTAGATATCGGCGCCACTATGACCAGTTTAAATGTGTTAGATGACCATAAAATGGTATACACGCGTGAACAGCCTTTTGGCGGCAAACAGCTGACTGAAGAGATTATGCATCAATATGGCTTAACCTATGAAGAAGCTGGCTTAGCCAAAAAAGAAGGTGGCTTGCCTGAAAACTATGTGTCAGATTTATTAGAACCCTTTAAGAATACAGCTGCTCAACAAGCCAACCGATTTTTGCAATTTTATTACTCAGCCAGTCAACACGTCACAGTAGATCATTTGTTACTCGCGGGTGGCTGTGCTGCAATTCCAGGCTTAGATGAAAAAATTGCTAATGAAACAGGTATACACACCACTATTGCTAATCCATTTAGCCATTTATCATTGGGTTCAAAAATTAACCCTCAAGCATTAGGCAGCGATGCACCGTCCATGTTAATTGCATGCGGATTAGCACTAAGGGCTTTTGATTAGGTTTACACATGGCAAGAATTAATTTATTACCTTGGCGAGAAACACGAAGGCGCGAGCAACAAAAAGAGTTCTTCACATTGATGGGGCTCGCCGGAGCACTGTGTGCTGCGGTTGTATTACTTACGCACTTTGAAATCAATGGCCGCATCTCACATCAGGAAAAACGTAACCAATTTCTTACTAATGAAATAAAAGTGCTTGATGGTCAAATTGCAGAAATTAAAAAGTTAGACTCAACTAGGCAAGCCCTAATTGAGCGTATGGAAGTAATACAAAACCTTCAAGCTGCCCGTCCTGGTGTCGTACACCTATTTGATGAACTCGTGAAAACTTTGCCAGAAGGCGTACACCTTACAAGTCTTAAACAATCTGGTAACAGTTTGAAGTTATCGGGTAGAGCAGAATCCAACGCGCGCGTATCCTCATACATGCGCAAAATTGAAGATTCGGAATGGATGGCTAATCCAAGCTTGGGTGTAATTGAGACTAAAGATACAAAGTTAGCACGTATTAGCAATTTCAATATGTCTGCTCAGCAGATCAATCCAAATATTGAGGAAGAATAACAATAGTTTTAGCTTATGGATTTTGCAGAACTAAAAAATGTAAACCTCGCCAATATTGGTACTTCGCCATTATGGGTGAAAGTGCTACTCATTGGGCTTGTGTGTGTCGCAATCCTATTTGCAGGCTATTGGTTACATCACAAGAATCAGTTGGAAGACTTAAAACGTGTACAAGCAAAAGAACTTGAACTAAGAAAAACATTTGAGAATAAGGCCGAAAAAGCTGCCAATTTAGAGCTCTACAAAGTTCAGCTTGAAGAAATGCGGCGCACATTTGGCACTTTGCTACGACAACTACCAAGCAAAACAGAAATACCCGCTTTGATCGTTGATATTTCTCAAACCGGTCTCGCGAGCGGGTTGGAAATCGAATTATTCAAACCTGAAGCTGAGTCACGTAAAGAGTTTTATGCTGAAAAACCAATCAGTCTCCGACTCAAAGGTGATTATCACCAGTTTGGCACTTTCGCTAGTGAGATTGCCGCTCTTCCACGTATTGTAACCCTGCATAATATTTCTTTGAATCCAGCTGGCAAAAAGATGGTTATGACCGCAACGGCCAAAACCTATCGCTATCTCGATGAGGATGAGTAATGAGAAACAATAACGTTTTTCTTTTCTGGGTTTTTTTGCTATCAGTTAGTTTATTACTGCCCTCTTGCGGAAGACAAATGCGTGACCTAGATGACTATATTGAAGAGGTAAAATCTAGAGAACCTCCAGGTATTGACCCGATACCAGAGGTTAAGCCATATCAAAGTTTTAAATATCAGGCTAGTAATGAACGAAATCCGTTTGATGCAACTATTTTTCAAGCAAAAATTGTTCAAAACATAAGAAAATCAAATTCGTTAATTTCACCTGATCCCAATCGAACGCCTGAATTTTTAGAAAATTTCCCGCTCGACACACTGCGAATGGTAGGAACGTTAGAACAGAGCGGAACACTATGGGCATTAATTCAGACACCTGAACGAACTATTCAACGCATTTCCAGTGGTAACTACCTTGGCCAAAATAATGGCAAAGTTTTGGAAGTTTCCAATGCAGGGATCAAACTCGAAGAAATCATCCCTGATGGATTTGGTGGCTGGCGCAAACGTGATGGCAACATCGCCTTAAGCGAATGATCATAAAAAAATATTTACTAGGGAAAGCTTAAATACAAGGGGCATTATGCCATGAATGAAAAACATCAAAACTTAAATAGTCGTTACATAAAAATCATAAGCGGCATGCCTCTAAATATTATTTTTTACAAAGTTGTAACAGTCTTACTCTTGTTGATCATGGCAACAACTACATTTGCTCAGAACACACTACAAGATATTAATGTTGCAAGTTTGCCTAACGATGAAATTCAGTTGACATTAGAATTTTCTGGCACACCCACAGAACCACTAGCATTTACAATCGATAACCCAGCAAGAATTGCGCTTGATTTTCCTGGTACTAGTAATGCACTTGCAAGTCGCTTTCAAAATATCGGTATAGGTATTGCGCAAAGTGTTAACACCGCAGAAGCTAAAGGACGTACACGAGTGGTTGTTAATCTCAATCGCATGGAAGAATATAGCGCTAGTGTTTCAGGAAATAAATACATTTTAACCATTGGATCAGGTGCCGATGCGTCCACACAAGTGATTGCATCAAAGCCTGTTCACAACACACAAAAAGTTGCATCTAGTGCTGCTACTGATGGAAACAACATTACTGAAGTAGATTTTCGTCGCGGAAATGAAGGTGCAGCCCGGATCATCATTAAGCTATCAAACCCCAATATCCCAATAAACATGCGCGAGCAAGGTGGGCGCATATTGGTCGATTTTGCTGACACATCTTTGCCAAATAATCTTAGTAAACGCTGGGATGTGGTTGACTTTGCCACTCCTGTACAACTTTTTGAGACTTTCTCAGAAGGGACTGATTCACGCTTAATAATCTCACCAGATTCTAATAAAGAATTTGAACATTTAGCCTACCAATCTGATGATCAATATGTTGTTGAAGTACGTGAGATTCCAGAAGAAATTGTTGAACAACGTAAAAAAGATGTATTTGAGGGTGAACGACTTTCATTAAATTTCCAAGATATTGAAGTGCGCTCTGTACTACAACTTATCGCAGACTTTACAAACTTAAATATGGTGGTCAGTGATGCAGTATCAGGCAACCTTACGTTGCGCTTGAAAAATGTTCCATGGGACCAAGCACTGGACATCATTTTAAAGACGAAAGGTTTAGCTAAACGTGAAAATGGTAATGTCATTTATGTGGCGCCAAGTGAGGAAATCGCTGCACGAGAAAAACTCGAACTTGAGGCTCAACAACAAGTTCAAGAACTCGCACCATTACGATCTGAATTTATGCAAGTAAACTATGCGCGTGCAGGTGATATTGCTGCTTTACTTAAATCATCTGATAACACTTTATTATCGGAACGCGGCAACGTAACCGTGGATGAACGTACAAATAATCTCTTGGTTCAAGATACTGCCTTGAAACTAGATGAAATAAGACGTTTAGTAGAAAGACTAGATATCCCCGTCAAGCAGGTTTTAATTGAATCAAGAATCGTTGTGGCTAGCGATGATTTTAGTAAATCGCTTGGTGTAAGATTTGGTATAACAAATGTAGACAGCAATTTCGGCCCTCCCGATGACGACTTTGATGCGGTATCAGGAAATCTTGAAGCTACCACTGACGCATTTAATGGTGACGATTTAGAACTCGATGATCGACTCAATGTGAACTTGCCTGCTGCAGGTGCCACTGGAAGTATTGGATTAGCGTTGGCTAAATTACCATTAGGTTTGTTACTAGAATTAGAGTTATCTGCGGCTCAAGCAGAAAGTCGTGCTGAAGTTATTTCTACACCAAGGGTCATTGCATCAAATCAAACTACTGCGAGAATAGAGCAAGGTACAGAAATTCCATTTCAATCTGCAACTTCAAGTGGCGCTACGGATGTAGAGTTTAAGAAAGCTGTGCTTTCGCTGGAGGTAACCCCTCAAATTACTCCTGATGATCGAGTATCAATGAAGCTTGTTGTAACCAATGACAGTGTCGGCGAGCAAGTACCGTCTGGGTTTGGTGGGTTTATCCCTTCAATCGATACAAATGAAGTCGAGACTGATGTTCTGGTCGACAACGGACAAACAATTGTTCTGGGAGGTGTTTATCAGCAAGATAAATCCAACTCTGTTAGTCGTGTGCCATTTTTCGGAGACCTACCATTTGTTGGCGTACTGTTTAGAAACACTGCTACTGAGGATAATAAATCAGAGCTATTGGTATTCATCACACCAAAAATCATTAATGAGCAGCTGAAGCTGGCTCGCTAAATTTAACAAGATCCTTTGAAAGCCCTCTCTATTACTTAGAGAGGGTTTTTTCGTTTTCGTCTATACTCTTTTCACTTGCAACTATTTAAAGGCTATTAGCTCATTCTAGAGTTCGATGGTGAAAGTGGACAAAAAGAATATCATCCTGATTGGTGCCATGGGTGTTGGGAAATCCACCATTGGCAGACGTTTATCAAAAAAATTGAAAATGGACTTCCTGGATAGTGATCAAGAAATTGTGCATAAAACAGGAGTCGATATAGAAACAATTTTTGAATATGAAGGCGAAAATGGTTTTCGTGAACGCGAAGAAAAAATGCTTATAGAGCTATGTGCACGGAAAAACATTGTTCTTGCAACCGGTGGTGGTGCAGTGTTATCAAAAGCCAATCGTGATTTACTGAAGTCCTCAGGAATTGTCTTTTATTTAAAAGCAACACTTGAAACGATTATGAATCGAACCAAACATGAAACCTCTAGACCTTTGCTTAAAACTCCCAATAAACGAGATACGATTAGTAAATTATTGGAACAAAGAACACCGCTGTATGAGTCTACAGCTCATCATACAATCGACACAAATAGCCACACCGTTAATTGGTCAGCAGAGCAAATACTAAA
>CAJIAE010000033.1_pt1 | contig 11569 bp, 9 predicted proteins | sample 9199101 | NCBI WGS metagenome assembly CAJIAE01 (sample SAMEA7708273, study PRJEB35096) | sediment metagenome | biome: marine neritic benthic zone biome [ENVO:01000025]; feature: sediment [ENVO:00002007]; material: shallow marine sediment [ENVO:03000034] sea grass bed [ENVO_01000059] ...
ATTCATCAAAGCCGCATACAATAGAGCCGATTAACTTATCTTTTTCTTTTAAGGCTACGAAAGAAATAAGATTTGTATTAATCAACTTCACCCAAGGAATATCTTTTAGGTTTTCACTTTCTAAAAGCGTGAAGTAAGTTTCAGTATCTTGAAATAATATTGCCTCATCATCTTTGGAAATTTGGATCGAGCCCTTAACATTAATTTTTTCACTAACCTGATCATAGACATATAAATAGCCCATATCATTATGTTGAGGATCCATTATGATGATGCAATATTATTTCAAGATACTGAAACCTACTTCACGCTTTTAGAAAGTGAAAACCTAAAAGATATTCCTTGGATGAAGTTGATTAATACAAAGCTTATCTCTTTCGTAGCCTTAAAAGAAAAAGATAAGTTAATCGGCTCTATTGTATGCGGCTTTGATGAATTTCCTAAATTATACAAAAATGATATTCTCCGCCTAGAAAAATTTGTCGAGCGAATTACTGTTGCGCTCTCTGCAACAAAGCGTGAAGAAAAACTATCTTACCAAGCTAATTATGATAGCCTTACTGGCTTGCCTAATAGACAGCATTTAGTTGAACGCTTTAATCAGGCAATTAAAAAAGCGGACTATAATAAAAGCAAAGTGGCTTTTTTATTTATTGACCTTGATCGATTCAAAGTAATCAATGACTCACAGGGGCATGCTACGGGTGATAAATTACTTATCGCAGCTTCAGATCGAATTCGGTCCATTGTTGATAGTGTTGATACTGTCGCACGTTATGGTGGTGATGAATTTGCAGCAGTCATTTCAAATGTCACAAATATAAATACTGTTGCAGAAATCGCAAAGAGAATTATTAACAGTTTATCTGAAGTCTTTTATATTGATAATTATGAACAAATCATTGGCGCAAGTATCGGTATTTCAGTGTACCCAAGAGATGGGAATAACTGGGATGAATTACTACAAAAAGCCGACATTGCAATGTATAAGGCAAAGCAAAGGAGCCGCGGCATTCATTTATTTTTCACCGATAAAATGCAAGAAGATATTCGATATAAAGCCGAAATTGAAGCTGATTTATACCACGCACTTGATAGAGATGAATTATCTTTAGTGTATCAACCACAAATTGATATCGAGTCTGGAAAAGTTACGGGCGCTGAAACATTAATTCGTTGGAACCACAGCAAAAAAGGTGCAATACGCCCTGATAAATTTATAAACTATGCGGAAGATAATGGCCTTATTATTCCAATAGGAAACTGGGTCATTCGTGAAACCTTACGGCAATGCGAAAGATGGCAATATGAGCATAATGCACTTGCGAAAATTGCGATTAACATCTCACCAAAGCAGTTGCGGCATGAAAATTTCATGACTGAAGTGGAAGAACTCGTTTCTGATTTTGATATTGGATTGACTACCTTGGAATTTGAAATCACTGAAAGTTTATTCATCAATGATGACCCACATACACTCACTATTTTACACAAGCTAAATGAACTTGGTATTAGTATTGCTATTGATGATTTTGGTAAAGGTTACTCATCGTTGAGCTATTTAAAGAAATTACCTGTGCAAACACTTAAAATTGATAGATTGTTTATTAAAGACCTAAACAGAAATGACAACTCAATAGCCATTGTGAAAGCCATTATAGCCATGGGCCATGCATTAAATAAAGTTGTCATTGCAGAGGGTGTCGAAACCATTGATCAATTGGAAATATTAAAAGAGCTTGGATGTGACCGTGCACAAGGTTTCTATATCAGCAGGCCAAAACAAGCCGATGATTTTTATGATCAGTCCAAAACAGAGATTATTCATCTCGAAAAAATACGCGCAAAAATCAAGTCTATATCCTAAGATTTCAATAGTCCTTGAATAACCGGATATTGCTTTTCGTTAAAGCTAAACGGACTATCCCACCAATTTTTAGCCACAGTATTATATACACTTCGATAATCAATTTTGAAACGTAGATCTTCATCTACTAAGTCTTTCAAAGATGGTTGCTCACCGTAAAAGCCGCCTCTAATGTTGCCACCTAGCATAAAGTGTGGTGCTGCGGTACCGTGATCAGTCCCTTGATTTGCATTTTCTTTCGCTCGGCGACCAAATTCTGAATAAGACATAATAAGCACATCATTCCAAAGATCATATTCTTTCATTAAGCTGCAAAAGGAAGTTATACCTTGAGCAAAGTGTCCAAGTAAACGTTGATGAACACCCTTTTGTGCGGCATGTGTGTCGAAACTACCAATAGAGACTTTAATTACAGGTGCGGCAGTGCCATTCAGGATTAATCTAGCGGCTTCTTGCAATTGCCTTCCAAAAGGTCCTGCATTTTTAAAGTTAGGTACTTTTATCTTTTCTCCGCGAAGCTTATTTTCCATTTCTTTTGCGGCAAATTTAATATCGCTTTGTACATTAAGCACATGCTCCAAAGCTGGGTTGCTTGTGGATTGTTTACGATCTTCGATTAATTTTGCCTGTTGAGTAAAATCAGCAATCGTATTCATCACAATGGTACGCATATTGTTTCCACTTGCAGGCGCCGCGTTTCTACCGATAACAATTCCATCAACAAGATAATTAGTATGTTTAACTTGATTTGGAATTACATGACTTAACCAGCCATTCGCCAAATACTCCTCACTATCTGATGCAGTGTCCCAAATTTCAATTGATCGAAAGTGTGAACGGTTAGGATTTTCATAACCTACTCCATTTATGATCGCTAGATTTTTTTCTTTCCATAAACCATGTAGTGGCTCCATAGCATGATGCATTGCTAAATGATTTGATATAGGAATGATTTCACTTTCCCTTAACCCTATTCTTGGACGCAATTTCTTATAGGTAGGATCTCGAAAAGGAATAATCGTATTAAGCCCATCATTACCACCATTAAATTCAATTAATAGAAGATACTTTGCATTATTTTGTTTTGCCCACAATGATACATGTGGTACTAAAGAACTTCCTGCTAAACTAGCTACAGAATATTTTAAAAATTTTCTTCTATTCATTGTTGTTTACTACCCTATTTCAATTGATACACTGGATCTGACATTAACGCTATGATGTCATCCAAGCTAAATCTAGAATTTTTATGCAGTAAATTTGAATTTACCGGCTCATCAGCAAGCACTAAATTCAGAATTTCTTGATTAGAATGTCTTTTAGAAAAGCGCTCCAGGAATGGGCGCAAATCTACTTTAGGTTTATTTTTACCAAACATTCTATTCTTTCTGTTGTCTAGTTTGGTCATTTCTCCGTCTTCGCCACGAAACATTCTTTCTAATAATTGCTGTCTAGTTAACAAGCTACTTGAAGTAATCCAGTCTGTTCCACCAACCCAACCTTTAACATTTGGTGGGTCAAATAAATTTTGCCCTAAATGTGCACTTGCAAATGCAGCCCCTCGGCCATCTTTCACAGGTATATCAAGTAGTCGTAATGTTCCAACAATGTAGTCAATTGGTGATTTAATAAGCTGCGCGTAAATATTTTTATTAACATATGCATCACTTGTTAAAAGTTCAAAAATGAGAGGACGCAGTTCATAATTATTTTCACGAAATATTTCCGCTAGACGGTGTACTTCAGCTGAATCTGGCTTTTCTGAGATAAATTCATGCCATAATTTATTGACTATTAAAGTAGCTACTTCGGGCTGCTGAAATATAATTTCAATAACGTCATCACCATTGAACTTTCCATATTGACCAAGAAATTCTTTATTACCAAAATCATGACGTGGTTTGCGGTACTTAAATCTACCTGTTTTGCGATCTATCGACCATCCAGTGAATGCACGTGCAGCTTCTTTAATATCGTTTTCAGTGTAATTTCCTTCTCCTAATGTGAAAAGCTCTAATAACTCACGCGCAAAGTTTTCATTTGGTGATTTTTTCGTGCTTTTAAAATTATCTAGATAACCTAACATCGCAGGGTCTTTACTGATTGCATGAGTCATTTGTCTAAAGTTTCCCAGCGCATGTTCTCTAAATAATTGATTCTGATTAAAAAGTAATATGGGTTGTTTTACTTTTTTGAGACTTGAGGTGAAGTGATTATGCCAAAAGAGCACCATCTTCTCGGTAAAGGGAGAATCAGTGTTTACCATTTCAGCAATCCACCATGCTTTTAGCTCTAACTCTTTCATCTTTAGCGCTCTACGAAATTCTTGTTTTTCTTTCTGAGAGGCATTCTTCATTTTTCTACGCTCAAATTTCGGTGTCTCAAGTAACCACGCGGGTGGTTCAAATTGATAATTTGTATTTACTTGATCCAAAATTTGAGCAACCGCATTTTCATGACTGAGCTTTGTATAACTTAGAATCTCCTCATGAGTTGCCGAAAACCCTGTGCGAGTCAGTAAATGACGTGCCTCTTGGTGTGATAATGCAAAAGCAGTACTGCTGATGAATACTACATTTACGAGTAATAGTAGTTTTAGGGATAGATTTGGCATCATTCATCAAAGTTTATTTACATAGCTGTTATGTTTAACGATTAACTCGCAATTCAGTTGACATAAAATGAATAATGTCCTCAATTATCCATAGAATTATTGAGGATGCATGATATAAAATACTAGTAAATGACTAATCTACATCATGTTGTTATTGTTGGCGCGGGTTTTGGTGGAATTCAAACCGCTCATCATTTAAAAGGCACAAGCACCCGCATCACTCTGATTGATCAACATAATTATCACTTATTCCAACCCTTGCTCTATCAAGCGGCAACCGCCCTACTTGCACCTTCTGAAATCGCTTGGCCAATACGTCATTTACTTCGCAAACGCCGCGAAGTCACCACATTACTGGCAAAAGTTATCGGTGTAGATAAAGAAGATCAGAAAGTTATTCTCGAAGATAATCAAGCGATACAATATGACACATTGGTATTAGCTACAGGTGCAAGACATGCCTATTTTGGTAATGATGATTGGGCTAAATATGCACCAGGATTAAAAGTACTTGATGATGCAACAAGTATTCGACATAAAATCTTAATTGCTTTTGAAAAAGCAGAGCGGGAATTAGACCCGGAGATACGTAAGGCCTTATTATGTTTTGTAGTCGTAGGTGCGGGCCCTACCGGCGTTGAACTAGCAGGCACGATTGCTGAATTAGCTCAGCACACATTAAATGGAGAGTTCCGCAATATAAACACGCAAGATACACGTGTTGTGTTGATTGAAGCATCAGATCGTGTATTGCCTAGCTTTGCAGAAAGTTTATCCAGCTATGCAAAAGCGGCTTTAGAAAAACTAGGTGTGGAAATAGAACTAGGTCATCCTGTTTCTCAATGTAATGATGATGGTGTTACGTTCTCGAACATGCAATTAACCTCAAAAACAATTCTTTGGGCTGCGGGTGTACAAGCCTCTCCTGCTGCAACCTGGCTTGATGCTTCGGCGGACAATGTTAATCGCGTGATTGTAGAAGCCAATTTATCAGTTCCCAATCACCCAGAGATATTCGTTATTGGTGATACCGCCGCGATTCAAAATCAGGATGGGAAACAAATTCCAGGAATTGCACCTGCCGCCAAACAACAAGGAAAATATGTAGCTAAAATTATTAAATCAACTCTTAAAGGCAAACCATTTACAAAACCTTTTCAGTATCGACACTATGGTGATCTCGCCACGATAGGGAAAAGAGCAGCTGTTTTCGATATCGGTTGGATGAAAGCACGCGGTCAGATTGCTTGGTGGCTTTGGGGTATTGCGCACATATACTTTTTAATTGGTGTTCGTAATCGAATTGTTGTTGCAATGCATTGGTTGTGGATTTACTTTAAGGGTGATCGTGGCGCACGCCTTATTACACAAACAGATATAAAACCCCAATCCAATAAAAAATAAAAAGTTTATTTTTCTGCAATTAAAGTTGCTCTTAATGGAGCTTGATATCCTTCTATAGTTAATTCTGGATTATTTGCATCAAGTGCTTGCGCAAGAGAATATCTTGTCATCCATTCAGTTTGACGCTGTTCCTCTACTGTTGTCATCGTTACATCAATAACTTTTACATACTTGAAACCCGCATCAAAAAGCCATTTTTGCAATAAATCTAAATTTGGAATCATCCATACATTAGGCATATTGGCATAACGTTCTTTAGGAATAAGTAAATTTGTTTCTTCATCATTAATAATCAATGTTTCTAATATTAATTGCCCTTCATAAGCAAGCATAGAAAAGATTTTTTCAAGATGTTGATTTGGCTTTTTTCGATGATACAAAACTCCCATTGAAAATATACAACCAAATGCTTTGTTCATTGAGGGAAGCTCTTCAAATGTAAATGGCAAAACATATGCTGATTGTGGTAATGATGCATAACGCTGCAGGACATGAAATTGGAATATGTAGTGCCAACTTGGATCAATACCAATAACAAGCTTTGCCCCACAACCTTGCATACGTAAAGCGTAATAACCGTTACCACATCCTATGTCCAGTATTTGCTTATCTTTAAGATTAATATGTGGTGCAATACGAGACCATTTTAAATCACTGCGCCACTCTGTATCGATATTAATCCCAAATATTTTAAATGGTCCTTTTCGCCATGGGCTTAACGCTTTGAGTTTGCGCTTTAACTCCTCAATATTTTTATCAGAAAGATCTGAGCTTTCGCCAATAACAATTGCATCTTGATTGAAATCAGTAAGTGAAACGTCGTGAGTAGTAAGTGAGTCGTATATTTCTTTCCATTGATTAAAATGCCCATGCTTTGGATTACTATATTTTCCATCAAGCAGCTCGATTATTTCAGACGTAGAAGATTTAAGGTTACTATTCTCTAACGCAGTGATTAACTCTGCTCGATCAGGAGCGTTCATCTTCGAATATTTATTATTTGATTGCTAAGTAAGTAACAAAATTTAGATATTTGCATAAAATAGAAACTTTAGAAAACCCTGAATTTTTTAGACGCTGCATATGTTGCTCATGTGTGTCTCGTATAAGAACATTATCTAATGCTTCTCTTTTTTGGCTAATTTCTAGCTCACTATAATCGTTATTTCGTTTATAGTTTTCATGCAATTGCTGCATTAATTTATCTTCCTGTTCGTCAATATGGGTAATTTTTTCTGATAAGAGCAGTGCTCCATCTGGATTTAAACCGCTAAAAATTGAATTGAGCAAGTCTACGCGCTTGGATCGCTCGATAAACTGCAGGGTATAATTTAGGACAACAAATGACGAATTAGAAATTTTGACATTTATTATATCTTCACACTTTGTTTCAACTTTTTGATTGATATCTAGTTCTGTAATTTTTTTGTTTAAACCATTAATCATTGCAATTGAATTATCAACAGCAATGATCTTGGTATCGTTAGACTGAATAGACTTTGCCAATGAAATTGAAGCTTCGCCTAAGGAACAACCCAGGTCATAAATATATGAATTCTTTTGAATGAACTGTTTGGCGACGATTGGGAGCAACTGATTTAATAGAATATAGCCAGGCACCGAGCGCTGTATCATATCGTCAAAAACACTCGCAACTTTCTCATCAAAAACAAAGCCTACTACTTTGTCCTGTTTATGTGCGTAAATTTGATCTTTATCCGACGTGCTCACGCTTTAGTCTAGTCATCCTGCATAGCGCTATGCTCGCGTGTAGCACGAAATTCTATATCAGGGTACTTTTCCATTGCCATTTGTAGGTTCACACGCGTAGGTGCGATATAGACCAATTCTTCTCCATGATCTAGAGCAAGGTTTATTTCTGCTTTATTTTTAAATTTATTCAATGCTTTTTCATCTTCACAGTGAATCCAACGTGCTGTTTGCACATTTACAGCCTCAAACTTACATTCAACATTGTACTCATGCTTGAGTCGATGCTGTACAACTTCAAACTGTAATACACCTACTGCACCCAATATTAAATCATTATTGATAACAGGACGAAATAATTGTGTCGCACCCTCTTCACAAAGCTGAATTAAACCTTTTAATAACGCTTTCATTTTTAGAGGGTCTTTAAGTTGCGCACGGCGAAATAATTCTGGTGCAAAGTTAGGTATACCTGTAAATACTAACTTTTCTCCTTGTGTAAATGCATCGCCAATTCGGATTGTGCCGTGATTATGCAGACCAATGATATCGCCAGGATAAGCACGATCCACATGCTCACGATCCTTGGCAATAAATGTCAAGGCATCACTTATTTTCACATCACGATTGAGTCTTACATGCTTGAGTTTCATGCCTTTTTGAAAGCTGCCTGAACAGACTCTCATAAACGCTAGGCGATCGCGGTGATTTGGATCCATATTGGCTTGAATTTTGAACACAAAACCCGAAAACTTTTCTTCATCTGCAGATAACTCTCTTGTTTCTGTGTCAGAAATATTTACTACCCTTGCTTGTGGAGATGGCGCGTAATGGACAAACTTATCTAATAATTCTGCAACACCAAAATTATTGATTGCAGAACCAAAAAATACCGGTGTCATCTCTCCTTTTAAGTATGCTTGGTGATCAAATTTATGACTTGCACCTTGCACGAGTTCTATTTCATCGCGTAATTCTTGCGCTTGATCTCCAATTAATTCGTCCAATCTTGGATTATCTAGCCCTTCGACAATTTCACCTTGTTGAATTTTCCCTTGATGATTTGGATTATATAAATGCACGGATTCATTTAATAAATGAAATACACCTTTGAATAATTTCCCCATACCAATGGGCCATGTAATTGGTGCACATTTAATCTTTAATACACTTTCTACTTCATCCAGCAACTCAATTGGTTCTCGCCCATCGCGATCAAGTTTATTAATGAATGTGATGATCGGCGTATCACGCAGCCGGCAAACTTCCATTAATTTAATTGTGCGCTCCTCCACACCTTTTGCATTGTCTATTACCATTAATGCAGAATCGACCGCTGTAAGTGTTCGGTATGTATCTTCTGAAAAATCTGCATGGCCAGGAGTATCCAAAAGATTAACGATTTGATCTTTGTAATCGAACTGCATTACGGAGCTGGTAATCGAGATTCCACGTTGTTGTTCCATTTCCATCCAGTCAGATGTCGCATGACGAGCCGCTTTGCGCCCTTTCACGGAACCGGCTAACTGGATTGCACCACTAAAAAGTAGAAGCTTTTCAGTAATCGTGGTCTTACCTGCATCCGGGTGCGAAATGATTGCAAAAGTACGCCGCTTAGCGGTTTGTAGTTGATGTTCGCTCACAGAAATAAAGGTAAATTGAGGAATTTAATTGGCAGAAAGCGCGCGATTATATCGAAACATGAGCACTTCCTATAGTACTAAAGCACCTAATTACATCTAAAACGATGAATCTTTTCACAACAAAAGACGTTTTGTTTGAAACAAACGGAGTTTCTAGCAAATAAAATGAATATTTTGAAAAAATCTATTTTAGAGATTTTGCGAGTATTACCGCATCTTCTCTGCCTACATTTGCAGGATAATAGTCACGACGCGTTCCTATCTCATTGAATCCTTCCGAAAAATATAGAGATAATGCTGCAACATTACTAGGGCGAACTTCTAAAAAGACTGTATCTGCTTTTCGCGTTTTGGCAATAAGTAAAAGCTCTTGCAAAAATCTTCTGCCAATACCATGCCCTTGAAGATCTGGGTCTACACATAGATTCAAGATATGACATTCTTGGACTGCTATTGACATAACCGCATAGGCAACCAGTCTATCTTCGACTTCTGTTACCCAAGATGAATAACCAAAACGCATGCAATCATGAAAGATTCCCTCTGACCATGGGAATTTATAACTGCGTTGTTCAATTTCTAACACAGCACGTAGATCATGCTCCGTCATCAAACGGTAGTTTTCCCCTGGATAATTAATTACTGCGCTCATAATTAGAGTATATTGTAACAACTCTAATAATGTAAAAAATTCTCAACTATGAGGTCATTTCTTGCTTCTGAGCTGAATATACTTGCATTGCAAATTTTAAATCATCCCATGCTTTGCGCTTCTGTTGAGGGCTTCGTAGCAAATATGCTGGATGATAGGTTGCAATTACAGGTATGCTTGTGTCTTGATAAATAAATTTCTGCCCACGCATTTTACCAATCGGTGTATCGACACTTAACAATGATTGAGCCGCAATGCGTCCTACCACCAAAATAATTTTGGGTTGTATTAGCTCTATTTGCTGCCGAAGATATGATGAACATTGATTAATTTCATTTGCTTGCGGATCTCGATTGTTTGGCGGCCTACATTTTAATATGTTTGCAATAAACACTTCTTCGCGCGCTAATCCTGTTGCTCGCAGCATACTCGTTAGTAATTGACCTGCACGTCCAACAAAGGGTTCGCCCATACGATCTTCATCTGCACCAGGTGCTTCACCAATGATCAGCCATTCTGCTGCAGGATGGCCCACACCAAATACTGTTTGCGTACGACTACGGTGTAAATCACATTTAGTACATTCGGCAACGGTTAGTTTAAGTTCATCTAAACTAGCAGCAACTTCACTTTCTTGTGTACTCAGAATTTGTTTATTATTTTCTTGTTTAATACCTTTTTTAACGCTAACCGCTTGTTCATGTTGTTTTTGAACTTCTTCAACAACAGCTTTGTTTGAAACCCACGCCTGTATACCCAGTTGGTCTAAATAGTAAAGGCGTCTATCTTCATTCATTACAAAGTCTTTAGGAATCGATATTCAATGTGTTATTCATACATGATGTTGTGGGTGTGCTCTCTCATCAGGATTAACCAATTTATTTAGCGCATGTAAATAAGCTTTTGCTGATGCCATCACGATATCGGTATCAGCACCATGCCCATTTACAATTCTTCCTGATTTTTGTAACCGCACAGTCACTTCACCTTGTGAATCCGTTCCCGTGGTTATGTTATTAACAGAATAAAGCTGCAACTGTGCTCCGCTTGCAACAATTTCTTCTATTGCACAAAAAGTTGCGTCAACAGGACCTCCTCCAGTCGCAGCAGCTGATTTTTCACTTCCATTCACTGACAAGGTAATTTCAGCTTGCGGGGATTTACCTGTCTCTGAACTTGCTTTTAATGAGACTAATTTACAGAATTCATTATTCAAATAAGCAGTATCTGAAACTAATGCATGTAAATCTTCATCATAAATTTCATGTTTACGATCAGCCAAATCTTTAAAATTAGTAAATGCAGTATTTAACTCTTCCTCTGTTTCAAAACTAATCCCAATTTCATCTAGCCTTGTTCTAAATGCATTACGCCCAGAATGTTTACCTAAAACAATTTTATTCGCAGCCCAACCAACATCTTCAGCACGCATAATTTCGTAAGTTTCACGCGCCTTGAGCACTCCGTCTTGATGTATTCCCGATTCATGTGCAAAAGCATTTGCACCCACAATAGCTTTGTTGGGTTGCACTGGAAAACCAGTTATTGTTGAAACCATACGTGAGGTCGGCACAATCTGGGTTGTATCAAGATTTGTTATGCAATCGAAAACATCTTGACGTGTATGTACCGTCATCACAATTTCTTCTAATGAAGCATTGCCTGCACGCTCTCCTAAG
>CAJIAE010000358.1_pt1 | contig 11491 bp, 8 predicted proteins | sample 9199101 | NCBI WGS metagenome assembly CAJIAE01 (sample SAMEA7708273, study PRJEB35096) | sediment metagenome | biome: marine neritic benthic zone biome [ENVO:01000025]; feature: sediment [ENVO:00002007]; material: shallow marine sediment [ENVO:03000034] sea grass bed [ENVO_01000059] ...
AAACTACATGGAAACTATAAATGTACCCATTTCTCCTGGCGAATTATTGGATAAAATTACAATTTTGGAAATTAAGAGTGAGCATATTAAGGACGACACAAAATTAGGAAATGTTCTAACTGAGCTGAAACTTTTAAGTGATATCTGGGATAAAACATCACCAAATAGTGAGCTTGATAATTTAAAGCAAGAGCTTAGAGAAAACAACCAAGCACTCTGGGACATCGAAGACAAAATTCGTATCAAAGAATCGAACAAAGAATTCGACCAAGTTTTCATTGAACTCGCACGTTCTGTTTATATACAAAATGACAAGCGTGCTGAAACAAAAAAGAAAATTAATCTAAAGCTTGGTTCTGATATCGTTGAAGAAAAGTCATATGCGGATTATTAGTTATATAAGCTTGCTAGCTATTAACATTTTTATTTCTATACCAAATTGAAAGCGCATACATCATCATAAATAGCGCTAGAAGACATTCTTTAGTTTCCCCAGCACGTATATCGAGAACCACAGGGATTTTCATATCTAAGATTTTGTAGATTTTTTCGTGCCAGCTGACAAGTAATGATAAAAGCGCTGCAGGTATGCAAACATAAGTCGGCAATAACCAATCGAATAATGAATCCTCACTAGGCTTATGATTGCTGAACTTTCTAAATACCGGGATAAGAACACCACCAATGAGGGCTGCAAGTGATAAAAGAGTCCTTGGAATTTGATCAAATATAGCTGCTGTATTATGTAAATTCGTTTCTTGTTGATCATTCACACTGATCCAGGATTCTGGTGTTGCCCAGCCAAAGTAATGCTGTCCCCAACTTATTTCCTCACCAGCATAATAAATTGAGCCTAAAAGAAATATCACCATCCAGATTTTTAGAAAATTAAATCTAACATTTGATTTCAGAAATAAAAATGTGGCAATAATTGCTATCAACAGGCTTACAACAGTTATATTTTCAATTATGCCAGACTCAGTATACATAACAGCATCAGAATCTAGACTTATCATTCTGGCAATATAAGGCATGATCGCTATAACAATTGGAACAATCAGCCAAATTATTTTTGTGAGATCTTTATTCATATAAGTAAGTCTTAATAATTAATTTCTACCTAGCCACCATTTTTGCTTTCCTCTTCTATACCAATTATGCAGACTGCGATAATCACGAAAAGATTTTTTTCTGATACCTGTTTTGAATGCTAAAGCAACGATAAGATTTGGAGGATAGAGATACTGAGGCATAATATTAAAATCATACAATATTGGCTCCCAAATACCATTTACCTTGTTAGCCATTAAATTCCCAACGCTAATATCAAGATCATGAATGCCATGTTGTTCCGCAGCTCTAACAATGCGATAGCCACTATCGAGTAATTCTTGTGGCAAATGACCAAGCTGCTCAATTAAATGTTCTAGAATGGTGCCTTCTACAAATTGCTGTACGATTGAATGCGCATAGCCGCTTTCAGCTGTATAAACTCGATACGGCTCAGCAATAAAACGTTTAATTTCATTTAATTCACGTAAGGCACGATTCCTACCATACTCATACTCCGCAATATCTACTTTATACTTTTGATGATACTTTTCGATCACCTCTGGCTTATATACCTTAACAACCACATCCAAAGCACCTAGCTTAGCTTTATATACATTTGCTCTATTACCCTTTCCTAAAAATGAAATGATCTCAATATCATCAGGAACTTTAGGCAACGGTTCTAATAATACATTAACGTTATTTTTGCTCACGGGTTTACTTTAAATATTATTTAAGATCAGCTCGATGTTATAATTATCAATCATAAGATCCATATATTAATAAATACCTGACCATAACTGTACCAGCATTAATTAAATTGTAGAATAAATCAATACGTATGGAATCAAAATTAAGACACATTCTTTTTTCTGATGGCAAAAAAGGTAAATTAATAATTTCTCCTCATGCACTTGATAAAGATAAATTAGAAAACTGGGTTATCAGTAAAAGCTACGCCACTTATATAGACGAAAAATATAGGATGCAACGACACACAAGAAAACGTAACAAGTTATATTCGTTCAAACACCCAATTCTTGGAAAAGAAGTTATTCTCAAAGTATCCGTAATCGATAATCAATATAAATTAATGAGGAGGATAAACTTAACACTCTCTACATTATTTAATGATTACAACCTGCGCGCTTTCAGAGGCGCCTTACTATTGAAAGAAATAGAGATTGAATGCCCAGAACCAATTGCATATTGGATTGAGCCCGATTCAATCTTTGCAAAAAAAAGTTATTATATGTACGAAAAAGTAAAAGCCAATCATTCTTTATATTCATTTACTGAGCAAATATCTAAAAATAATCACTCAAGAACTCAAGAAATCTATCAACAGTTAGCCAAAAAAACTGTCAATGTTGTCAAGCGCATTCATAATGCAGGATATCGTCAAGGTGACCCACATCCTGGCAATTTTCTTGTTGCATCTTCGAATCTAAAATCCTTAGATAGTAATCAAGCAGATGTAGATGATATTCATATGTTCATTATTGATCTAGACAAATTTAGCATTGCAAAGCCACTAGGCAAAACAATAAAAAGATTCTTTGACTTGAGATGCATGCGCAGGTGCACGCTAGGGCCATATAATCAAACAGATATGCTCAAGTTTTACTTACAGGATGAGTATTCTAGCACTTGGAATATGGTAGTTAGATTCTGGATGCGAGGTGGATTTAATCCTTTCAAATGGTTCAAAGAACCAAAAAGAGGCAGATAAAAACGCTTTGAAATTATAATTTATTAATTTTAGAAATTAAGTCTGAAGTGGAATACGAATCTAAAAATTCAACAATTTTTACTTCGCCACCATTTTTACGTACAGCGTCTCCACCCGCAACATCTTCAATTTTATAATCGCCACCTTTTACTAATATATCTGGCAATACTGAATTTATCAGTTCTTCAGGGGTTTCTTCAGCAAACCCAACTAGCCAGTCAACTGACTGCAAGCCGGATAAAACTGTTAACCTATCAATTAACTTGTTAATCGGTCTCGTTTCACCTTTTAGCTTACTAACTGATTCATCTGAATTAACAGCAACAATTAATACATCACCTAATTGTTTAGCTTTTGATAAATACTCAATATGTCCAGAATGCAAAATATCAAAACAACCATTTGTAAAAATTATCTTTTTCCCTTCTTTTCGAAATAAAGCAACTTTTTCAATTAAATCTTGAGTAGATACTATTTTTCCATGAACTTGGCTAGAACGATTCAATTCATTTTCAATTTCAATTTTGCTAACCGTAGCCGCACCTAATTTTCCAACCACAACACTCGACGCCGCATTGGCTATATTGACCGCATCTTCAAATGTAGAACCAGCTGCATAAGATGCTGATAATACAGATATAAACGTATCTCCTGCACCGGTTACGTCAAATACCTCTTTTGCACGCGCAGGTATATTCATTGACTGACCAGATCGTTCTATCAACGTTACGCCTTTTTCACTTCTAGTAATTATTAGTGCACTTAAATTTAGTTCATTTAACAGATTCAATCCCTTCGCAATTAAATCCTGCTCATTTGTAACTTTTCCCACCACAGCACAAAATTCGGAATGATTAGGCGTAATTGCTGTAACATTCTTATATTTCTCGAAGTCATTTCCCTTTGGATCGACAAATATACTCGTGCTCATTGCATTAGCTTTTTTTATAATTTCAGTAACGTTATTCAATGCGCCCTTTTTATAATCAGACAAAATTAGGACTTTATGACTTTCCACTTCTGCACAAATAGTATTGGTGAGTTTCTCAATGCTTTGTTTTGAAAATTCATCCTCAAAGTCTAGCCGAATTAATTGTTGATGACGGCTTAATATGCGAAGTTTTGCGACAGTTTTAGCCGCGCTATCCTTGACACAATGCAAAGATACGTTTTCTTGCCGTAATAGTTTTTCTAATTGATCACCTGCCTCATCCTCACCCAACAATGCTGCAAGTGCGCATCGACCTCCTAGAGCAGTAATGCTACGTGCAACATTACCTGCACCTCCTGGCCTTTCTTCGAATCCATCTATTAACACAACAGGCACCGGCGCCTCTGGAGAAATTCTTTGAGTATTTCCACTCCAGTAACGATCCAGCATAAGATCACCTGCTACGAGGATATTAATATTTGAAAAATCTGGCAAAGAAATTATCATATAACTAAACTTTATAAATATTGCGAAACACCAAGCTCGATTCGAGTTGTGTTTGATTTTATTCGTTCCTCAAGTCTATTTTCATTTTCTTTTAAATGCGTACGATCATTGAGAGCATGCCATAAATGCAACACGGTTACAGCATTGACCCCTTCCTTTCTAAAGACACCATTATTAATTAGGCGAATTGCCAAATCTGCATCCTCATGCCCCCAGCCAACATATCGTTCATCAAATCCATTGACTGCCAAAAAATCTTTTCGCCACATTCCCAAATTACAAGTTTTTACACCGTGCCATTTTTTTTCTTTTAACTTTCTTAATTTTCCAAGCGGTAGTTTTAAAAGTGGAAAAATTCGTTTGATTTTTTTTGCATTCCAAAGCTTTAGCAATTTAATAACAGTTAAATCCATCGGCCGAAGCTTAGACTGTATAAATTCTTGCGTAAATAATTCGGATAACATCACACGACTACCCCTGACATAATATCCTTCTTCTGCAAGCTGAATATGCTTAGCAATAAAATCTGGAAAAACTACGCAATCCCCATCGATGAAGATTAAATAATTTCCTTTAGATTCGGCAACTGCTTTATTACGTGCCATTGCCGCACGAAAGCCTCTGTCCTCCTGCCAAACTTGCCTAATTTCAAACTTATAGTCCTTTTGGCATGACTTCACTACTTCTGATGTATCATGGCTGGAGCCATCATCTGCTACCACAACCTCAAAAATCAAATTCGTTTGCGCAGCAAGTGAGTCCAATACTGATAAGAGAGCATCAGGTCGATTATAGGTGCTAATAATAACTGTGAGCCGCAATTTTCTACTTCAAAAATTAAATATTTTTTTGCATTATCTTATAGGTAATAATATTTCATAGTTTATTAATTACCTTTAGATTACTCTTTAGATTTGCATACGTAAGACCAAATAATAGACCAATAAAAAAGATATAAAATATTGATAATTCAGTCTTATGCAAAGAGCCGATTGTAATTCCCCCTAAAGTAAATACAGTCACGACTAAAAATCCTGATATTGCCAAAGCTTTTTGGTCCGCAATTTGTGATTTAAACATTTGAATCAAAAATAATAATCCTGGCAATACGAGAATGAGCAGGGTTGACGATATTCCTAACAATCCTCTTTCAGCTAAAGCTTTAAAATATAGACTGTGAGGATTTTTATGTTTTTGAATTGAATGATGGTATCGACCTGAAGCCTCTAGGTTGAGTTTCTGCATTTCATGCCTAAAATTACCTGGCCCAGCACCTAGAATCGGATTATTTACAAATACATCCCATGCAGCTTTCCATAATTCGAACCTCAGGCCAACTGAAGTTGTTATTCTGATTGAATCATTAATATCAGTAGAATTCATATATTCTGACACTTGCTGAGTTACTAAAAGCAATCGCTTTTGCACATAAGATGTTTGACTAACTACAACTAAACCAACAATTATTAAAGCAAAAACAAAAGCTTTCACTTTAATCGGCCATGTGGAAAAGACTAGTGGGACAATAAATATGAATGGAAGGGAAATCCATCCAGACCTACCCCCTGAAAGAGCTAGCGCGAAGAACAAAAGCAGTACACTTAGCAAAGAAACTATGATCTCAAGCTTATTTAACTTCCAAAAAAGCATGCTTATGCTCGCAAACAAAATCGCAAGCCAAGCAGCTGCTACAATTGCAAAATGTATTGAGTTCATACCTAGGCCAATTCCGACCGTATTAAAATTTGGCACAACAGGATATTCATCAAAAAACCAAAACTTAGTTCTTGCAAATCCGCTTGCATCCACGAATGCACACAAGCCAATCACTAACCCTCCTAATGAAAACAAATTAAGTATAGTTTTCGTCTCAACTCTGCTTTTAGATACCATATAGGCGATAGGCGCCACAAGGAGATACAAAGCATAGTGCGACTCGAAATACTTTGCGCTATGTAATGGATTATCTGACAATGCATAAGAAAAAACACAAACTAATACATAGACTATTGATACGTTTAGCAACCATCTCATCCATCCTTCGAGAAATTTATTCAATAAAACAAACAGAAAGATGACTGCTAAATGAATAAAAGGCTTAATATAGTATTCCTGACCAGCACAACAGGTTTTACTTAGAAAATCTGCTATTAGTATGAAAAATACAAAAATAACAGCACTAATAAACCAGAAATACTTTTGGCTTCTCCTGAACCCATTTTTATAAAGATAATATAACCCAACAATGGCAATTAGATAGACCCCAATTCGCGCTATGTCTCTATTTAAAAAATACAAGCATAAAAAAAGGCCTGTACAATAGATAACAAAATTTGTCAGCCTTTGATTTTTTTCTAGCACTAATCCAAATTTCATTAATAATAGCTTGATTAAATTGCGTGCTATTAATTTAAATATGGTTCCTGAAGCACTTTTCCCACTAACAAATTATCGTTATACACTTCGTGAATGATTATGCCAGCATAGTTGTAAATGAAAGCCAATTATCATTATATTTATGACGCCCATATACGGAATCAAAGTACATTTCTTGCAGCTTGGTTGTAATTGGTCCGCGATTACCTTCACCAATCATGCGATTATCTAATTCACGTATTGGTGTCACTTCGGCTGCTGTGCCGGTGAAAAATGCTTCATCAGCTGTATACATCTCATCACGTGTAATTCGTTTTTCAATGACTTGTATATTCAATGTTTCAGCAAGTGTGATAATTGTTTTACGTGTAATGCCATCTAATGCTGAAGTTAATTCAGGCGTATAAATTTCCCCTCGTTTTACAATGAAAACATTTTCACCACTTCCTTCTGCAACAAAGCCATCGACATCTAATAATAGCGCTTCATCATAACCATCGTGCAAAGCCTCGTTTAGAGCGAGCATAGAATTAACATAGTTGCCATTTATTTTCGCTTTACACATAGAAACATTCACATGGTGTCGCGAATAGGATGATGTTTTTACGCGAATCCCGTTTTTCATATTATCTTCACCCATATATGAACCCCACTCCCAGGCAGCAACGATACAATGCACTTCCAAATTATCTGCACGTATTCCCATACCTTCAGAACCATAAAAACACATAGGACGCATATAGGCAGAACTCAATTCATTTTTATTCACCACATCGATTTGCGCTTGATTAATCTCATCGGGAGAAAATGGAATTTTCATGCCAATAATTTTTGCAGAGTTGAATAATCTTTCAGTATGATCAACTAAACGAAATATTGCGGTACCTTGTTCGCCTTTATAAGCACGCACCCCTTCAAAAACTCCAGCCCCATAATGCAGCGTGTGCGTAAGCACATGAGTATTGGCTTCACGCCAAGGCACAAACTCACCGTCATACCAAATCCATCCATCTCTATCAGACATTGACATCTGAAACTAACTCCATAATTAAATCTTAGTAAAATAATTGTAAATTAAGCCGTATCAGAGTGTAACAGAGTTGCCCAAATTTTTTGCACTGTGTCTCTCTCTTTTAAGAATACATCCTTGTCTATCTCCGCTGGAAGCAGCTGCAAACTTAATTGATGCAGGTATTTTCGATATTCTAGGTATATTTCTTTCAGCTTATGAGCAACAGAAGTGCTCAACAAACCCACCGCACAACAGGCATCTAGTATCCTGATGTTATCAGTATGCTCTGCTAACTTCGGATGATTTTGTGAATGACTCAAAACGAGGAATTGCACAATGAATTCAATATCAATTACACCACCCAGGTTTTTTTTAATATTAAATGATTCAGCATTATTCTTTTCTGCATCGAGCATTTTATTTCTCATCTCAACGACAGATGCACGCACTTCTTCTATATTTCTTGATAGGGTTAAGATCTTTTTTCTAGTTACTATAAATTCTTCGGCAAGTTTAGCCGAGCTCGTAATGCCTCTCGCTCGCACTAGGGCTTGGTGCTCCCACATCCAGGCATCATTTATCAGGTAGTGTTCATATGCCGATATTGATGTAGTCACAGGACCTGACTCCCCATGAGGCCGGAGTCGCAAATCAACATCAAAAACTTTTCCACCCGGTGTGGCTGTGCTGAGAATATGTATTGTGCGCTGTACTAAACGTGTAAAAAATATATCGTTATGTATTTTTTTCTTTCCGTCTTGCTCACTACCAGAAGTCTCGCAATGCTCACCAACACTGTTGTGTAGAAAAACCATGTCTAAATCGGACCCATACCCCAACTCGAGCCCACCTAACTTACCGTATTCAACGATCAAAACTTCTGGCTTGTAGGTTTTACCATTATTTATGCATTGCGGTTCACCATATTTTTGCGTTAAATCACTATATGCATACTGCAAAGCGTGATTAACACAAATTTCCGCCAACCATGATAAATGATCACTCACTTTCATAATTGGGTAATTTTGCAAGATATCAGCCGCAGCAATCTGAATGACTTGTGAATGTTTAAATTCACGCAGATTTTCCATAAATTTTTCTAGGTCATCTGCACCCGCAAGATTAGTTAGTAATTGTTGTTGCATTTCCTTCTTATCAGGTGGCGCGTAATCATCTGATATCGATAACACATCATCTATTAGTAATGGGTGGGTTGCGAGATATTGCGAGACCCATTGACTATGACAAATAAGTTTAAAAATCATCGAGAGTTTATTTTTATTTTCGATGAGCAGCGCGATATAAGTAGAACGTTGTGAAATTTTTTCTAATATTTTTAGAAAGCGATCTAAAATTACTGAACTGTCATTAAACTTTTCAAGCTCCTGTAAAAAAGTTGGCATAAATTGATCCAAACGTTTACGCGCAATGGGAACCATCTTTCTAACATAATCACTCTTCTGAAATGATGCTAATTGCTTATATATATATTCTGCATTATCTGCAAAATTCCTAGCCAAGATTTCGATACAAAAATCGTGTTCTTCTATTTGCAACCAAACATTAGCGTATTCATTATTTACACTTTCAGCTTCATCGCGCATTAACAAAGTTTGGTATATATCGTTTACTATAGTTGCATGTTGCTTATATTCATCATGAAATACTTCCCAACTCTGCATACCAATCGCATATCCAAATCGTTCTTGTTGTTCAGCCTTAGAGGGCAAACAATGTATTTGCTGATCCTCGCGCATCTGTAATACATTTTCTGCTTTACGTAAAAATAAATACGCTTTCAATAAGCATTCTGCCCATTCTTGACTTATAAATCCTTGCTCTTGCAATTTAGCCAATGCTTGCTGTGTTGAACGTATGCGCAACGTACTATTTCTCCCCCCATAAATTAGCTGGAACATTTGCGCAATAAATTCTATTTCTCGAATTCCACCTACACCTATTTTTAAATCATCATTTTGGAAACTTAACTGAGCCTTATTTTCAATTAAGGTTTTCATTTCACGAAGCGATTGCATCGCACCATAATCAAGATAACGACGATAAATAAATGGTGAGATCTCTTGCAGGAAATCCTGCCCCTTTTGCACATCTCCAGCCACAACCCGTGCTTTCATCCATGCGTAGCGTTCCCAGTCGCGCCCATGTACCTGAAAGTATTGGTCAATTGAGGAGAAACTTGGCAATAAGGGCCCTGATTCACCAAAAGGCCGTAATCTTGTATCTACTCTAAATACAAATCCGTCTTGAGTTTGCTCAGACAAAACTTTAATAAACAGTTGAACCGCTTTAAGATTAAATTCGGTTAATTTAGCGTGTTGCTCTTGGTTGTAAGTTCCATCATCGGAATAAGCAAAAACGACATCAACATCAGACGAAAAATTTAGTTCGCTACCACCCAACTTGCCGAGCGCAAAAATTACGATACTATTTTCAAGACTCTTTTCAAATTCACCTGTACTTGGTCGAGACTGCAACCATTGAAAACACCAATTCATATTTTTTTGTAAGCAAATATCTGCAAACAAACTCAGTTCATACAAGGTTTGTTCTACAGTGGAATAGGATTGAAGATCCCGCCAAGCAATTCTTGCAAAAGCTGCCGCTCTAGTGCGACGTAACAAGTGCCGCAATTCTTCAACACTATTTGCAGCAGAGAACACTGTTGCGAGTTCGATTTCATAATCATCACGATCAAAGTCTTGATGTAATGTATTATTTGCATAGTTGCTTTCCAACCAATTTGGCTGTGAAAAACAAACACGTTTTATGAAAGGACTCGCAAACCAAACTGCCAGCACTTCCTCGTGACGTTCCTTAAATTGAATATTCGAGTTTGAACACAATTCTTGGTATTCCAACAACAGCTTGGATCGATGTGATTCTGGCGGGGGTGATAGCATGGGATACAGTTTAAGGCAGTATTCTTAACATTCTAACCAAACTTTACCGATTATCCTGAGCGTTTGAGGTATTCTAAATGCTAATGAGAATAGGTATCATTTATATTAATATTAAACCATAGATCAATTGTGGTGTTTAACCCTATAAGAAGGTCATCCATAACGTCAGACAGAGATATCACGAATATGAAAATTCTAAAGAGGCTCCTCACTACAGCTGCACTAACATTAATGTTCCTGGCTTCATTTGCCCAAGCAGCCGAGGTCAATATTTATTCCGCGAGAAAAGAAGACCTCATCAAACCGATACTGGATAAATTTGAACAACAGTTCGGCATCAAAGTAAATTTAGTAACCGGCAAAGCGGATGCCTTACTACAGCGATTAATCAGCGAAGGAAAAAATAGTCCAGCAGATATATTAATTACTACTGATGCTGGAAGACTTTATCGAGCAAAGCAAGCAGAAGTTTTACAAACGATAGAATCTGAAAAATTAACTAGTGCAATACCAGAACAATATCGAGACCCCAATGGTTATTGGTTTGGTTTAACTCTACGCGCTCGACCAATTGTATATGCAAAAGCGCGTATCAATCCTGAAACTCTTTCTACTTATGAAGCGCTTGCGGATTCAGAGTGGAAAAAGAAAATCTGTATTCGATCATCAGACAATATTTATAACCAATCTTTAATTGCATCCATGATTGCACATCGCGATGAAGAAAAAACATTAAATTGGTTAAACGCATTTGTTGCCAACTTTGCTCGCCCCCCACAAGGTGGAGATCGAGACCAGATTAAAGCTATTGCTGCTGGACAATGTGATATCGCGCTCGTTAACAATTACTATCTCGGCAAAATGCTGACTTCTAAAGATCTTGCGCAAGTTGAAGCAGCAAACAAAGTTCAAATCTTTTGGCCAAATCAAAAAGACCGCGGCACACATGTCAATATCAG
>CAJIAE010000106.1_pt1 | contig 11359 bp, 10 predicted proteins | sample 9199101 | NCBI WGS metagenome assembly CAJIAE01 (sample SAMEA7708273, study PRJEB35096) | sediment metagenome | biome: marine neritic benthic zone biome [ENVO:01000025]; feature: sediment [ENVO:00002007]; material: shallow marine sediment [ENVO:03000034] sea grass bed [ENVO_01000059] ...
AACAATGCAAGGAATGACCATGGCGGCTACTACTAACATTGTCTTTACAAATTCATTCATTTCCTTACTCCTGTGAATTTTTTTTAATATATTTATATAGACCCATAACGGTGGACATAGGCCCATGAGGCAGGCCTAGCCTGGAGCTGATTATATCATCGAGCCTATAGTTGCTAAAGCCAAACTAGGTCACAAGAATGGCATTAAACTCCCCTCTTGTACGTTAATACTGCTCATATTCAATTAACCGACGGTATAAATCAGACCACGGGACTAAGCAGGTAGAATATGCAGCAGATTGATTAATTTTCTTAGGCGATTGAATAAATGGCATGAGCTTACATATTTTCCCAGAACGAAGAAAACCGAAACGAAGATCAAAGCGAAGAGCAACTGCTAACAAAGGTCTGTTTATATCCCCAAGCCTTCTGATCAAATTCCTTTTCAAGTGGCTGAGAAATATTCTCCTTATTTTTATCGCTTTCACACTTTTGGCAACACTAGCAATACGATGGATTAATCCACCGTATACCAGCTTTATGGTCATACAAAGAGTAACAACAGATTTTGTGCCGTATAAAATTAATTGGGTATCAATTGATGATATTTCACCGAATTTACTCATTGCGGCAGTTGCTGCAGAAGATCAAAAATTTCCCAAACACTTCGGTTTTGATCTCAAAGCGATTCAGTCTGCGCTAGAAAAAAATAAAAGTAATAAAACCATTCGCGGTGCCAGCACTATTACCCAGCAAGTTGCAAAGAATGTTTTTCTATGGCCCAAGAAAAGCTTGTTTAGAAAGGGGCTAGAAGCCTACTTTACAGTATTGATTGAAACACTTTGGCCTAAATGGCGCATCTTAGAGGTTTATTTAAACATTGCAGAATTTGGACCAAATATTTTTGGTGTTAAAAATGCGGCATATACTCATTTTAAAAAACATGCATCACAACTTTCACAACATGAGGCTGCACTGTTAGCCGCTGTCCTACCAAATCCACATAAAATGCATGCATCAACTCCATCCGCTTATGTTCAACAACGTGCCTCAGATATTCGTACCCAAGTAACGTCACTTGGCGGAAGTAACTATTTAAAAAGTATATGGAAGTAAACGCCCGGATTTTTACTGATGCAATGAGTATAATTCAGTAATAACAACACCATAACGAAAAATTTCATGCAAGAAACAAAAGACCTCTCATCCGAACAGAGTTTGCGCGCCTTTCTAAGATCATTACATCAATGGACACAGAAAATTCGCGCTGGCGAACTAACAGCGCGTATCCCTATTTCACAGCATCCTGAATTTAGCGAACTGAGTCAGGATATAAATTTTGTAGCTGAAATGCTTCATTCCTTATCACGAGATGCCGAGTTGCAACTACAACGCCATACCAAGCATATTGCACAAAAAAACAAATCTCTTGAAACACTTTATGATGTCGTCACTAGTATTAATATGACTCGCGATATTCATTCGCTACTCACTCATTTTTTACATACTTTGACCGAGATTGCCAATGCTTATGCTGCAACAGTGTATTTAAAATCCAATAATGACACCTGCACGCTGATCTCTGAAATTGGCCTTAACCAAGATTTCAACAAACGTCATCCACAACTTCCGGAACAAAATGACAACAACGCCGAAGAACAAAATATTCCGGTGAGCATCATTGACTGCCCTAAAGAAATAGCGGATGAATATTTTGGTGGCATGAAGCTTTCAATACTGGTTGTACCACTACAATATCGTGGCAATATTTTAGGTGTCTATAATCTTTATATTAGTCGGGACCAATTCGCGAATAATGATGAATACTACAATTTATTTACCAGTATAGGCAGACATCTTGGTATTGCGATTGAGAAAGCACGATTAGATAGTGAAGCAAATTTAATTAATATTGTTCAAGAACGAACAAACTTTGCAAATGAATTACATGACTCACTAGCGCAGACCCTTGCAAGTGTAAAGTATCAGGTACGCGTATTGGACGAGACTATCCACCAAGGAGATGAAGCCACCATGTGGCAAGAACTGGAACGAATAGAATCTACAATCGACGAAGCTCATTCAGAATTGCGCTCATTGATTGCCCATTTTCGCTTGCCTGTGGGCGAACATGGTTTATTAGTCTCTGTTGAGCAAATCGTTGAGCGATTTAAACGTGATATCGATGGCATGCAAGTGTACTTGCAAAGAGAGTGGCCGGATACAAAATTGCCCACTGCAATAGAACTGCAAGTATTGCGTATCATTCAAGAAGCACTAACCAATGCACGCAAGCATAGTGAAGCAACAGCAGTGCGTGTTTGGATGCATGGCGATGAATCGGGCCATTACACGGTATTAATTGAGGATGATGGAGTGGGTCTATCAGAACGTAAGAATAGCAATGCCGTTGGGGAGCATGTGGGCCTCAGTGTGATGCAGGATCGCGCAAATAGAATTGGTGGTACACTTACTGTTGAAGGTGAAGCTGGAGAAGGTGTACAAGTTCGTTTAGAATTTGATTATCTCCCCGAGACCCCACAAAATAGTAATAATAATAAACCAATAAGCGATAATTTATGACCCTGGAAACCTCTCTACGCATCGTCGTAATTGATGATCACACCCTATTTCGTGAAGGCTTACAGAGTCTGCTAGGCCGCCATGGTATTGAAGTTGTTGCATCTGTGGATGATGGGCGTGAAGGAATTCGTCTAGCGCAAGAACTCAGACCGGATATAGTGCTACTTGATATGCGCATGCCTAATATGAGCGGTCTGGATGTCCTTAAACAGTTCCAACAAGTTAAATTTGAATCACCGATCGTGATGTTGACCACCAGTGGCGATGAGCGTGACCTGGTAGAGGCATTACGCAATGGTGCGAAAGGCTATTTGTTAAAAGACATGGAACCGGACGATGTGGTTGCTGCGCTAAGAGAAATTATTCAAGGTGAAACGGTTGTCGCACCTAATTTAACGCAAATTCTGGCAAAAGTAGTCAAAGGAGAAGACCCACTCGAACCAGAGCCCAGCCCGCTTGATAACCTCACACCACGTGAGCGTGAAATTCTTAGCTTATTGGCAGAAGGTCAAAGTAATAAAGTGATTGCGAGAAATCTTGGCATCTCCGATGGCACGGTTAAACTTCATGTAAAAGCAATTTTACGAAAGTTGAACATCCATTCACGTGTAGAAGCTGCAGTAATTGCCGTCGAGCAAGGATTGCGTGCTAAAAAAACATTTCCGGATAATTAATTATTTCAAGTACAGGTTGAACAATATGTTTAGCCTCTCTTCTTTAACATTCAATCAAGAATGAAAAGTTTCCAGGATCTTGTTGATGAAATCACTACGCATGTAACTGAAATCATGCCTTGGGATTTAGATGAGAAACTAAAACAAAATCATTGTTCATTTATCTTAGATGTGCGCGAAGTACCTGAATTTGAGAAAATGCATATTCGTGGCTCATTGAATATTCCCAGAGGCATTTTAGAGATTGCATGCGATTACGATAATGAGAAAGATGCGCCCGAATTAGTACGCGCACGTCAACAAGAAATAGTGGTTGTTTGCGGTTCTGGCAAACGCAGTATCTTGGCAGCCCACAGCATGCAACAAATGGGATACGAAAAAATTTACTCCCTTAAAACAGGCATTAAAGGCTGGAATGACTACGACCTACCGTTGCTTAATAAAGATGGCCATCAGATCGATGCGGATGAAGTAAGTAAATATTTGAGCTTTAACACCACTCCATTGCAGTTCAACAAATGAGGCCTTGGCAACGCAATAGAATAGCATTGGTTGCTGTAATATTATTATCCGTGGTGATTATTAATCTTCCAATGTTAACGCTATCGCAGGCGCTGTCACTCATCGCCCTATTAGCCGTTTTATTCGCAGCCTATGTTCTATTTTGGAACTCTTATAAAAATAGATAATGTCAAAAAAAACTAAAATATGGGCATTACTATTAATTACGACTGCATTATCAACTTATCTTATTTCACCACCTCGTAACGTTACAATCAAGATAAATGCTAACCCTGTAGGAGTCCAAAAATTTTATCTGGAAATACATTCCTCAAGACCTAATTGGCATGGCAGTACAGTTAAAAAAGTTTTTCAAGGGCCCGTTAAAATTAATCAAAAGGTGACAGTATCTCTAGATCAACAAAAAATACTTTGGTTTGGTCGCATCAGTGCAAGTATCCACCATCCTGAGTATTATCAGGAAATGACAAGTACAAATAATAGTTATATTTTTCCAAATATAGTTGTTTCGCCAACAGCATGGAGCGAGCTATTAGCAAGTAATGAAAAATTAATTGCTCAGCAAGTGTATCAACCAGATGTTCTTGCTTATCGTGATATTCCAATGAGTCAATTAAACTACCATCTATGGTTTGTAAAAGAAAAAATCACAGATTTATATAAGAAAAATACTAATGAAAAAAGCATGCAAAAATCGATCGATATAATGATTTCAAATACAAGTGATTATATTAATGGCATGCTAGAAGAAAATGTAGGTGACTATGGTGAAACTAAAGAAATGAGAAACAAAATAGAAGAATCGCATATTCTTATAAATGAAATTCACAAAAAGATAAATTAAAGCCAAGGCTCGCATTTTTTAATCAACTCAGCCTGATTACTGGCATTTAATCTCAACCTTGCATGTCTGAGTTGATTTTCTATCGTTCGTACAGATTTATTGAGTTGCTCAGCAATTTGTTTATAACTCATGCCTTCAGAGGCCAACCGAATTGCATCTAGTTCAGATTCACTGGGCTTTTTAAACATCTGGTGCATCGTGGGGTTATGCCAATAGTTGCTGATTCCTGCCAGTGGCGCAAAAAATTTTGTGCAAAACTGATGCATGAATTCCTCTTCCTTTTCTGTCCAGCTATGCTCTTTTATTGCATGGTCAACGCACGCAATTCCAATCGGCTCCTTATCCCAAATCAAGCGTTGTAGCATCATCGACTTACAATGAATCGCGTCTAGGATGTCACGTATCTCATCAAGCAAAGGGTTAGTTGCAACGGCTTCATACTTTACTGGGGTGCGACTACGCCACACTCGCTGCATTACTTCGTGCTGATTAGAGATAACAAAGTTCTCAACAGATGGCGGATGAGTTTGCAGGCTACAATATTCAGCTAATGGGGTGTATTCACGATCGGTTGGGACCGCAAAACCAGCATCAGCCCTGCAAGTAGATAAATGGCTACCTAGATAACTTAACGCGATACGCACAGTCTCAGTTGGATTTTCAATCGCCAAAATCATATGTGCTACACAATCTAACATGTCACCTTGAGTGGTTTGATAATTACCATCTAAAAAGTGCAGCTTTAATGCCTTAGTGGATGGTGGCTCTTGTTTAAAGTTCATGCAATTGATCTACATTTAAATTGATATACAGAAGAATACGTTTTCACTTAGGGGTTTATTGTCATGTATTACCCATGCAAACCGCTTTACTATGATGATTGTCAAGAATAACAGAGAACACTCATGCCAAATCTTAAAAATTTCAATTTCGCTGCAATTGCAGCACTCATTTTCATTACTTCTTCGATTTCAGCACAAGCACACGACGCACTAATGAAACATCTTCCAAACGCGCAAGCAAAAGATATTGCTTCATTAAATGTCGATGGTGTAAACGCGTTTTTAGAAGATATAGTTGCTTCAAACGACCCAAATGCACCAATAAGTTGTGGATTATTTCGCATGGAAAAAGGAAATCCGCTTGAATATACCTATAGTTATGATGAAGCAAAAATTATTCTTGATGGTGAAATGACGATCTCAGAAGTTGGTGGTGAAACCATAGAAGCCAAAGCAGGTGATATTTTGTATTTTGAAGAAGGTGCAAAAATCACTTTTACCAGTAAATCAAGTGGGCTTGGTTTTTATTGCGGACAACGTGACGCCGAAGGCCTATAAAGACAACCTTTTGCTAAAAGAGGTAGATGGAGGAATTAATTATGCAAAAATTATTTTTAGTTTTTGTTGCATTACTATTTAGTGCAACAACCCACGCAGATGAAAAAACATTACTGCCAATTGAAGGGGATCTTACCGATATCACAGGCAATGATCCTTACTATTACACCAGTGATCAAATAATTGATGAAGAGCATCCCGAAAAAGAAGTTGTCGGTGTTGGGCGGGTAAAAACCACCCACTCAAAAATTCCCCATCTACCTATTTATTCAGGTTACATGAACACGAACTACACATACCGTTTTGTAAATGTCGTAGAACAAACTTTTACCATGGTGGGCGAAGGCAAACATGGCCTATGGCGTGTACAAGATAATGGCACGATTCGTGAGTACCGCAAAAAGAATACCAAAGGTATTAAAGATGGCGCAGATATCTTTGCTGAAGAAAATCTAGCCACGATTGCCAATCAATACAGTCACTACATTCCAGAAGAAAGTTGGGATGGTTACAAGCATCCACACCAACGTGTCGCAGAAGATGGAAGTTTAAATTTTATTGACTTGCCACTTGATCATCCAAAATATGGAGATAAGTACGCAAAACATGTGCCAATAGATTTACCTCACTTTTACTGCACCATGTCTGCTAATCGTTATCCATATTCTAAAAAAGCCATCGACTATGCTTTTAATCAACCAGGTGCTGGTGAAGTGGGGCCTTTAGGTAAACGTGCTGGTTTGGATGTAAATGAACTGTATACAAAAGTGTTACGTATCGATCTTTTCCCAGATGCACGAGCTTGGATTAATGTTGGTGGCGAAGATGAATCCACAGTAAATTGGCAAGCTGTGGATGTAAGCAAAACAGACGCAGAATTCTATTTAATTGAACGACCTTTTTTTAATGAGCCCTATTTATTCATCACAGCTGTGTTCAATAATAAAGACAATCAAGATTTTCAATATGTACGCCCCGACGGTGATTATTATGCATCGTTGGAAGATATGGCCAAGCAAGTTAAAACCGAAGTAACTCATGAGCCAAGATTTCATTTAGAAAATGGTGAACTGGCTGCTGCAAAAGGATTACCAATTTATGGAGTACATCATCCAAATCGTGCTGCGTTTGGCGGCGGCGGTGCCTGCCCTTTAAAGGGCGGCGACTGGAGCAACTATCCTAAAACGACTGGTGCTGCTGGTTGGCCAACCAACTATGAAGAAATTACACCTCTGTGTGATGGTGTATTAGTGGACATCAAGTTTTATGCGAATCTTGATGGTAAAAGCTGGAATGACCCAAACAAATATCTTGCCAATGCAGGCCATGGGTCTGAAGAAGTGGTGTATAAAGTTGAACCTGGTGAATATGGTGTATTTACGGATCCCTATAACATAGAGCGTGGGGTAAAAAATCCGGATGCCGAAAACTTAACAGGTGAAGTAAAGCTGAAGTATCCAGCCGTTGAGCCTCCTGTCACACCAGTTCATTAAACATTTTCGAGTTGATACAAACCCCTATAACCTCTGAGTTATGGGGGTTTAAAGAGGCTGTACACGTTCAGTATGCCGAACTGCATATTCAAATATTAATGATAATCATTATTATTTAAGGCATATGAAATTACTACTCATCATCGCATTGTGCTGCATTGCCAGCTCGATAACCAAAGCAGAAGAATTAGATCCGCCCGAAATTTTATTGGGTGAACGCCTGTTTTTAGAGACACGCTTTGCACAGTATTTTGCATCACAATTAGTAAAAAATGCGGATGTAAATAAACCTCTAAAAAACGGTGATCCTGCACTCGAAAAAACCGCACGATTTTTTGGTTTACCGCCTTATCAAATCCCATTCGCTGATGGGCCCTATGCTGGGCAAAGTTTCAATTGCAGAACATGCCATCTCGTTGATGAACATTTGGAACAATCCGAATTGGGCATGCGCTCATATTCTGATTATGCATCTCGCAGTCCGCTACCCACACGCAATGATGGTAAGAAGGTTACAGTACGAAACGCCCCTGCATTGGTTGACGCAGCCTTACCAAGAAGACATTTTATTTTGCATTTTGATGGAGAGTTTAGCTCACTCGCACAACTCGTTGGTGGCACACTCACAGGTCGAAATATGGGTTGGCTTCCTGGTGAAGAACAACAAGCCATTGAACATATATGTAAAGTAATGCGTGAAGATGATGGCTCAAGCAAGTTAGCCGAAGATTTTGGCGACTACTCATATAGCGAAGTATTTTCAGGCAAGACCAAAGACGGAACAGTAATTTCTAACGAATATTTGCTTCCTGAAACATTACAACTTGATCTGCAAAATAGCGACTGCGATGCAGTCTTTAACGCTACAGTAAAATCGATTTCGCTTTACATCGAAGATCTAGTGTTTGCACAGGATGAATCGATCATTTCACCATACGATTTATTTCTAACAACGAATAACCTCCCGACACAAGCAAGAAAAAATGAAACGCATATTGCTTATAGCAAGCGATTGATACAAGAAGTTAATGAGCTTGAAAAACAAAATAAATTACAATTTGTTAAACAAAATCCAAATACTGGCGATGAGAAATTCCAGTTTCATGATCAAATATATGAATTTGGCAGCAAGCAGCTTGCAGGAATGCGTATATTTTTTTCCAGCACAGATAGTGATGAAGCGATTGTTGAACGTTCGACTGGTAACTGTATTGCATGCCATGCCGCACCACATTTCACAGATTTTGGCATTCACAACACAGGCATAACTCAAATAGAATTTGATGCACTGCATGGAGAAAATGCATTTAATAAATTGAATATTCCAACTCTTTCTCAACGTGAGAAAAAAGCTGAACTATTCTTGCCTGCATCACATAAACACCCAGAACGCAAAGGTGTTTTTAGAAGAGTGCCATCAGAAATGAATCCAATGGCAACCGATTTAGGTGTTTGGAATATTTTGTTCAACTCTGATTATCCCCTGCCACAGGAAGGTTTATATAATTTGATTTGCATAAAAGAAGGAGAAGTTTTATGTAAATCTAGAGATGACACGCTAAAGAAAAGCATCGCTAGATTTAAAACTCCTAGCTTGCGCAACTTAGGCCACTCTGCTCCATATATGCACAATGGCCAAATAAGTGACCTGCATGCTGCTGTTAGCTTCTACTTAGCTATTTCTATCAACACCAGACAAGGGCTGATTAGAAATCCGGATGAAGATATCGCCAACATCAATATCAAACCAAAAGATATCGAGCCTTTGGCTGCCTTCTTAATTTCACTCTATGAGGATTATCACTAAGCAATTTTGCTTATTAAATTAGATAAAGTTCCAGTACTAGCCTGCGCTATAAGCCCTCTATAAACAAAAAAGCCCTGCTTTTTAAGCAGGGCCAAGTACGCAGCTCGGGGTTTGAAGGAGTGTCTGCGTATTTATCCAGTATGGATGTTTATTGTTAAAAAATTAATAACATCAGACCAAAAACCGTTGTCATTGCTATCGCAAATAACAACAAGTCCGGCATCAATATATTATATGCAAATGCATTTTCAGCATCAGTTGTCATGGTCAGTTCCTCTAGTTGTAAAAGTTATGGGTTTAAAAAGTCCTACTTAAAAAAGTGCATCCAAGCTTTACGTTAGATGGGGCCATCCACTTTAAGTTCAAGCTATCGATATAAGTCTTTTCTAAATAAAAGAATTGATATCTTTATATGCAATCTCGCTTAAACAGACTTTACCTAATGTTTGCAAATGCTATGCCAAAATTTCAATGGCTTATTTTTCATGCACTTACTCGATTTTTTACTCTAGCTCATAAAGCCATTGCACTTTCTCTGTGCAAAGTTTGTTGCATTCTTGAGCATCAAGTAGCCTTGTAACATTTTAGAAATAATTTCTATCAATATGCTCGTCAACTTCGAGCGCAGACTATACAGATAGAATTATAAAAATATTACAGCTTGCTTATGTCTTTATGACAGAAGGTGAAAACAGAGGAATAAAAGACAGAAGGTGTATTGCGCTATAAAAACAAATGAATTGGATATATCAGATCAGGCTAAACATAATGTTTGTGATCTTTGCGTCGCGTCCCGGCACGCTGCACAATTACGCCTCTGACCGCATCTTTGCTCTTAAGAGGTATTTCTTCATACCCCTGATTAAGTGCACGCAAAAAATAACGATCATTTTCAATAATGAGTTGACGAAAAATATATTCTTCATTCACCATAGCTAGAACATAACTGCCACTTTCCACAGCAGCCGCAGAATCTATAATGATGATACAACCATCTTTAAACTCCGGCTCCATGCTGTCGCCCATGACACGTAGCGCAAATGGCTCCGAGTTCGCACAACCTCCATGGTCCGCCAAATCCGCTTGCAGGATTTGTTGTTCAATTTCATTTTTTGAGTTACTCATCTCTTAATTGTACGCATCCCACCACATTCAGACTAGCAATCCATCTTTAGTATTTGCTTCTTGATTCAGACGCTCTTCTTGTTGCAGAGCCCACATGTTGGCGTATATGCCGTTTTTAGCAAGAAGCTCACGATGATTACCTGATTCCACCACACGACCATGATCAAAAACATAGATTGAATCCGCATCTACAATGGTAGAAAGTCGATGCGCAATCACCAAAGTAGTCACACCTTTTGTAACCTCTTTCATGGCATTAAGAATCATGCTTTCCGATTGTGAATCCAGACTAGATGTAGCTTCATCAAAAATAACGATCCTTGGATTTTTTAATACTGCACGTGCTATTGCAATACGTTGTTTTTCACCTCCGGATAATTTCAGCCCGCGCTCACCAACGACTGTTTCATACTGTTGTGGGAGCTGTTCAATAAAGTCATGAATATTTGCCAGCCGTGCTGCCTGCTCAATTTCTTCTTTATTCGCATCTGGTTTTGCATACTGAATATTGAAATAAATACTTTCGTTAAACAACACAGTGTCTTGCGGCACTACCGCAATATTTTCATGCAAACTTTGCTGTGTGCATTCACGCACATCTTGCCCATCAATCCGCACTGCACCTTCGCTTACGTCATAAAAACGAAACAGTAATCGTGCAATTGTTGATTTGCCCGCACCAGATGCACCCACTACTGCCACTTTATGGCCAGAAGGAATCGTAAATGAAACATCTTTGAGAATTTCTCGATCTTGGTTATAGGAAAATGACACATGATCGAACTCAATTTGTGCTGCAGTTACATTTAATTGTTTAGCATTTTTGGAATCTTTAATCTCGGTATCTTTTTGCAATAGCTTCACCAACATATCCATGTCAGCGAGTGAATAGGTAATTTGTCGATAAACAATACCAAGGGTATTAAGTGGCACAAACAGTTGCAGCATAAGTGCATTGACTAATACCAAATC
>CAJIAE010000196.1_pt1 | contig 11135 bp, 8 predicted proteins | sample 9199101 | NCBI WGS metagenome assembly CAJIAE01 (sample SAMEA7708273, study PRJEB35096) | sediment metagenome | biome: marine neritic benthic zone biome [ENVO:01000025]; feature: sediment [ENVO:00002007]; material: shallow marine sediment [ENVO:03000034] sea grass bed [ENVO_01000059] ...
AGATCCTCCGCTTTCCCCCGTAGGGCGTATGCGGTATTAGCTCGGATTTCTCCGAGTTGTCCCCCGCTACTGGGCAGATTCCTATGTATTACTCACCCGTCCGCTACTCGTCGTCCAAGAACGCACCCGAAGGATTGTTCTTGTCGTTACCGTTCAACTTGCATGTGTTAAGCATGCCGCCAGCGTTCAATCTGAGCCAGGATCAAACTCTTCAGTTAATATACTTTTGCGAATTACTTCGCGAATTTTGTGAGGTGAATCTTTCGCTTCCGTGAGGAAGTTAAAAACACACTTCAACTGAATTGTTATCACCCTCAATAAAAATTAAGGTACCTATCAAGGCACCCACACAAGTCACTTATTCAATTGTTAATAAACCACCCGGCCATTCATGCCAGGCGAACATATAAGTATATGTTTTTGATCTTATTTTTGTCAACGAAAGGACAAAAAAATCCGCGAAGAAATAGACCACTTTTGGTGGGACATTTAATTCGCGGATCGCGCATTATAGGGGGGTTCCACAGCAGGTCAAGCAAATACTGGCCTAGATTTGATCAATCTATTCCGTCTATCCACTTTGCCCAAATTTTTAACACTGAAAATGCTCGTGAGAGCTAAATATACAATTGCTAGAACCGAAACGCGCATTGAGTAACTTGAATTTATAATTCTGACTTCACGCGGCGGGAATCGGAAACTGATGTTATTTTTTTAAGCGCTTTCCAAATCATCACATTTAAGTCCGCACCAACTCGACTGAGGCATCCACACCAGAATCACCAAAACCACTGATCTCGACATCAGATTGCTCTTCCATAGTTTCTTCATCATCACCTAGCACTTTCGGATGACTGGCAACGACTTCTTTTCATACACGGCAAACCAAATCTAAAGTTTTAATCAATTGTTATTCTTGCAAATCTACGCTTACCGACTTGAAATACAGCATTCATACCTGAGTTAAAAACTTTTTTCGGATCAGAAATTTTCTCTCCATCTATTTTTACCGCCCCTTGTTTTATCATCCTCATCGCTTCAGACGTGCTGCTAACTAATTCCGCATTTTTTAGCAGATTCCCAATCGCTATACTGCCATCAACACAACTTACAATTTTCTCAGGCATGTCATCTGGCATCACACCTTTTTGGAAACGCTGAATGAAATCAGTTCGCGCAACTTGCGCAGATTTTTTATCATGAAACCGTTGAATAATTTCTTCTGCAAGTTTGAACTTTATGTCGCGAGGATTCGCACCTTCATTAACCTCATTTTTGAGGCCTTCAATTTCAGCAACAGATTGGAAGCTAAGTAAATCAAAATAACGCCACATTTTATCGTCATCAATACTCATGATCTTGCCAAACATGTCATTAGGCGCATCGGTGATACCAATGTAATTATCTAAAGACTTAGACATCTTCTCTGTGCCTTGTGTATAGCCTTCTAAAATTGGCATGGTCATGATCACTTGAGGTTCTTGGCCAGATTCTTTTTGCAGCTCCCGACCAACAAGTAAATTAAATTTTTGGTCAGTCCCACCTAACTCAACATCTGCTTTCAGCTCTACAGAGTCGTAACCTTGTATTAACGGATATAAAAATTCGTGTATCGCAATAGGCTTGCCAGCTTTATAGCGTTTATCAAAATCATCACGCTCCAACATGCGCGCAACTGTGTGCTTAGAGGCTAAGGTAATCATGTCTGCTGCACTCTTTTGACCCATCCATTCGCTATTGAATGCAATTGTGGTTTTTTTAGGATCAAGAATCTTGAAAATCTGTTCTTTATAGGTCTTTGCATTTGCTTTCACCTCTGCCTCAGTCAACGGCTGACGCATAACATTTTTACCGGTTGGATCACCGATCATGCCGGTGAAATCACCAATCAAAAAGATCACCTCATGGCCGGCAAGCTGGAACTGACGCAACTTATTGATGAGTACGGTGTGCCCTAAATGCAAATCTGGGGCCGTCGGATCAAAACCCGCTTTGACACGTAAAGGCCTGCCTTTTTCCAACTTCGCTTTGAGTTCGTCCAGCACCAGCACCTCTTCGGTCCCGCGTATTAGCTCAGTAATCTCAGTATTTGATGTATTTTCAACCATTTTTTACCTTGGTGTACCAATTGCCCAAATCGAGTGACCAGTCAGAAGAACGCTTGTTTTGCAGAAATATGGATCTTGTTAAATTCATTGACCAATGGGTACAAGGACGTTATTTTATGCCAAAAATTGAAACAATATCCGTGGATTACAATTCATTAATTGGGAGTGACTTTAAAAATCTCGCGCCAAATTCTAGAGGCGCTCGTCGACATATTCCAATTTACTTTTCAATTGCCGCAGCATTAGTAGGTATATTAATTGTAAGTGTAGTTTTAGCTCAATCTAAACAGTCAACACAATCTATTGCCGGCAATGCAAAACAAAACCTATCTGACATTAAGTCGTTAACAAATATCGTTGAATTTAATGAACATCAGCAGTCAGATGAACAACTTAGCTTCGATTTAGAACTTAAGCCTGTTACAGAGCAAAGCCAAAGTCAAACGTTGGCTTTACGTGAAGAGCATACGCTTTCTCAAGAAACTAACTCTTACGATGCTCTAGAAAATTTAGAAATTATCGAGCCGGTTAAAGATACGAGTGATGTCACAGTCGTTGTTAAAAAAGGTGACACGCTCTCTTCTATCTTCAATGAGCTTGATATTCATAGTGAGCTAACACGTATTCTCAATCTTGGAAAAGCTGCAAAACCACTTAAGAAAATTTATCCTGGGCAAAAATTACATTTTACTTTTGGTAGTGATGGAATTGATAAATTAGAACTCGAAAAATCTGTTACGAATTCTTTACTTTTACATCGTGAGGAAGATTCATTTGTTGTAGAAGAATCAGAACGCGAACTTGATCGAATTTCCCAAGTTGCCACAGGCAGTATTGACCAATCGCTATTTTTAGCTGGCCAAGATGCGGGTATGTCAGATAATTTGATCATGGCACTTGCAGGCATCTTTGGTTGGGACATTGATTTCGCACTAGATATACGCCAAGGCGACTCTTTTATCGTGATGTATGAAGAACTGTACCTGGATGGCGAAAAAGTGGCTGACGGGAACATAATCGCTGCAGAGTTTATCAATGATAAACGCACTTATCGTGCGTATCGTTATACAGATAGCAATAATAAAACTGAGTATTACTCTCCTGATGGTAAAAGTATGCGTAAGCCTTTTATGCGTACTCCCGTTGATTTAGCACGTATCAGTTCGCACTTTAATTTAAGGCGCAAACATCCTGTGCTTAATAAAATACGGGCACACAAAGGTGTTGATTATGCAGCATCAACTGGCACGCCCATTAAAGCAACCGGTGATGGAAAAGTCGTGCATCGTGGACGAAAAGGTGGATACGGCAATACCATCATTCTTCGTCACGGCAATACCTATACAACCTTGTATGCACATATGTCTAAGTACGCGCGTAAGACCAGTGTTGGTTCGCGTGTGAAACAAGGACAAATTATCGGCTACATAGGTAGCACAGGACTCGCAACCGGTCCGCATCTGCATTATGAATTTCGTGTAAACGGCGTGCATCGTAATCCTTTAAAAGTTAAATTACCAAGCGCAAAACCTTTGCCTGAATCCGAAATGAATCGGTTTCAAACATCAATTCAATCACAAATTGTGCAACTCGATGCGTATACGCAAAATGCGGTTGTAATGCGTGATCTTTAAAACTCTATAATCATTTTTGAATTAGTAGATAATACGCTTAGGCAGAGCGTAGGGATTTTAGTGGAGTATCATCTAGTTAATAACGTTAAAAAATCTATCACTGCATTTTAGCAATTAGACAATTTTTTTAGGTCGATTATTACATGTCAGATTATTATATCGGGCTCATGTCAGGCACGAGTGTTGATGCAATTGATGCAGTGTTAATGGATTTTTCTGTATCCAACACACATATCATCGCAAGTCATAGTCACGCTATAACACAAACGTTGCGAAATGAAATAAACACACTTATTTTAAAAAAACGATTTCCTAAAGATTTTCAAGAAGCTGATCAGCAATTTGCCCAAGCATCTAGTGATGCAGTAAAGGCACTCTTAGAACGTAGCCCTATCAATGATAATGAAATCATTGCCATAGGTAGTCATGGCCAAACGGTCTTCCATGACCCAAAAGGCATTCCGCCTGTTTCACTTCAGATTGGTGACCCACAATTTATTGCCAATCACACTGGCATTCCGACAATTGGAAACTTTAGACAAGCAGACATTGATGCGGGTGGTCAAGGTGCACCACTTGCTTGTGCATATCACGCTAAAGTACTACGAGATGAAAATGAAGAACGTGTTGTACTTAACTTAGGCGGGATCGCAAATATTACTAAACTACCGCAAAATGTACGCGATCCAATCCTTGGCTTTGATACAGGACCTGCCAACACACTGATGGATGCTTGGACACAAAAACATCTAAATAAAGCTTTTGATCAAGATGGAACATGGGCAAGCAGTGGCAACTTAAATGCTCGTCTATTGGAACAAATGTTATCAGAGCAATTCTTTACTTATCCTCCACCAAAATCCACTGGACGTGAACATTTTAACTTAGAGTGGCTACAACATTACTTGGATAGCTTGCCTGAAAGACTCACAGCGGAGGATATTCAAGCAACTTTATTAGCGTTAACAACCTATACCATCGCAGACAGTATTGATGCTTGGTGTCCAGAAACCAAAAAGGTTTTATTATGTGGCGGAGGTAGTAGTAATAAAAAATTAGTTGGACAGTTAAAAAAATTATTAGAAAAAATTAGCATCGAACAAACTGAAAATTATGGAGTGCCTTCTAAATTCATGGAGTCCATGGCCTTTGCATGGCTTGCTAAACAATATATAGAAGGTAAACCTGGAAATATTCCAAGTGTTACAGGCGCTGATAAATCCGTTCAGCTTGGTGAGCTCTTTCAACCAAATAAATTACAGAGTTAACGTGAATTGGAATATGAAATTAACTCCAAACGACCTGTCTCCGCATTCCATAAGTAGACATCTGATTTTCTAGCCAATTGCGCGCCTTTATGACCGTAATTGGTATCAAACACGACCATAGCACCATTCGCTGAAACCGAGGAATGAGCAGCCATCACATTAGCTTCTCTGGGTCCATCAAACTTAGTAACCACTTCGATTTTGTTTTCCAATAAATCTTTGCGATAAATATTGATTGTCACACCAGGCATTGCATTATTAACAAAATTTGACGCAGCAGATTGAAAAGATACATATCGCCCGTTTGTTGAAATTTTTGGTGCTTGTGACTGATGGTTACCCGGTATGCCATCAGAGGTAGCTGAAACTAGCCGCGTCGTATTTGTTTTTCGATCGCGAACATAGATATCTACACGCCTTGCAACTCGGCCCTTACCACCAACATAAATTGAAGTTTGTGGATAATCTTTTACCAAGTCGGTTGCCATCGATGTAAATGCCACATGACGGCCATCACCTGATATAGATGCATGAAAAGATGGATGGTTACCAGGCATTCCATCTAGATTAACTGAAATTAGTTCTGTTTTATTCAGCTTTCTATCTCGCAAAAAGACGTCCGAAAAATTCCATTCCTCTGCATCACTGCGTTTGTTATCTTCCGGCACCAAATTACGCGCCGAGGAATGATATACAACATATCTACCATCTGCAGAAATTGCTGGAGTACTCGACCCATGATTGGCTTGCTGATTATCTGAGGTTATAGAGACAAGCTCTATTTTTTCATTTTCAATGTGGTAAACAAAAATATCAGCATTTTCGTTTTGATCGTTTTCAATTAAATCATATGCAAATGATTCAAATACAATATGTCCACCATCTTTTGAAATGGATGGGTTTAAAGATTTTGTATTTCCTGCACTCCCATCCAGACATTCTGAAACTAACTTGGTAATTTTAGTTTGACGGTCATGAACAAAAACATCTGGCTGATAGTTTTCATCGATATTCTCAACAAGATTATTGGCTAAGGATAAGAATGTTACGTAACGCCCATCACCTGAAATACTTGCAAATTGTGAATAGTTATTAGCTTCAGTACCATCGGTTGCAATAGAAACACGTTCCATTACTTGCTTTTCACGATCATAAACAAAAATATCTTGATGTTTGTTGTTATCGTTTGGTACGAGGTTATTGGCCGCTGAGTGAAAAGCAACATAACGACCGTTTGATGAAATCACAGCATTGGCGGAAGCGCGATCAGCTGGAACACGCTTACTTACTTCCTTTACCTCTTTTTCCATTTCCTCATCAACTTTTGCATCTTCTGCAAACGTTACAAAAGAAAAAGATAGCGAAACTGTAATTAAAGTAATTATTAAAAAAAGTTTAAAATTGAAGAAGTTGAAAAAAAACATGATTAAGACAAAAAGGGCAACCAATTGGCTGCCCTTTTTATAGTATACGATACGAGCATTCTATACCGTAATTTTTTCACCATCAAAGCTAGTGAACGAATAACCATTAAATGGCTCAAGTGCAGTCTCAGATAGATCACGCAAGAACTGAACAGCAAACTCTTCACCTAATCGGTAGGAAGCTGCATTATCAGAACGCCAGTGCACACATCCGAAGTTACGCGCACACCCAACATTTCCAGCAAGCTTATTGAGCTCTCCACCCACGGTTAGCTCATCAGGTCCTGTATAAGGCTCAAGGTTTAAACCATCCGCTGTTGGTTGAACTGGGTTTTGAATCACAGCATCTTCGTCAAACACAGCCTTTAAGATCGTGACACAAGCTCCCGCAACCGTCGCGTGTCCTGCACCATAAGAAGGGTGTGTTGGCGATCCCTCAGGGAAAGCCATTGGTAGCAAGAATGTGCCAAAGCGTCGACGCGTTTCTTCCACTGCACGTGAGCTAAGCAAGCTATCATGAATCGGGTATTCTGCTTTGCCGGTTAAGCAATTATGAACACGGCCACCCATGACCTCAGGGCGAAGTCGTCGATGTACATTCCACTTTTGAAACCATTGGTTCTGTGCCGCAGTACCCGATACAGCCCAAAGAATAGTTAGAATTTGCGGAGGCCCAAATGTTGCCAGACCTTCAGAAATTCTTGCTGCGCCGCTAAAGCCAGAAGAATCTCCAACACCACCGCCAACTGCTGCACCAAAATATGGATTATTTGGATCAAAAGGTGCCCCAATTCCTCCGAAGCCAGCATTCATACCAAATTGTCCTATGGTTTCTGGCGGAGTAAGCGCAATGATGCATGCGTTGAAATAGGCTTGTGCTAGCGCATCTACTTGAACAAATGATCCTGCAACACGACCGTTGTAATAATATCGACGCTGATCTTCAAACAACTCAAGACCTGGACCTTGCGCACAACCACGTTGAATATCTAACCACTCATCATATGATGTCATGAAATCTCGGCCTGCCATACGCGTTGCACTTCTTTGGTCAAATCCTTGTGTACCATATGGCACATCACGCAAGAAGAATTGTGATGCAAATGGTCCTTTTTCAGAACCCGGCAAACCAGAACGGAAAAGATTTTGTGGAGTAACTTTATTTTTGATGTCCATCATCTTGCTTGTGCCAGGTAAAGAATTCAGCTCCTCCACAGCAGCTAAAGCAGTTTCGTTCGTTTCATATTGATCGAATGGGACATCACGTAATAAAGCACCCCAATATACCTCCACCATCTCGGCAGCAGCAGTTCGGCTGCTGAATCGTGGTGCTGGTGGAATTCTTTGTGCATGCGAGTCTGGCCCCAAACCTTGGAATGCTAGTCCAGCAAGTGGATTAACTAATCTTCGTTGTAGTGATGGGTCAGGACAACCAAGCGGCACGCGTGCTAAATCACTAAATTTTCCAGTACGCAATGCTCGTTTTAGTCTCAAGTAGGCTCTGCGATCTACTTCTCCTAAGTTGTTTTGTTTGAGACCTTTGTGGAAGTTACCGATGAATCCATCAAGGTTTTGCTCATCACCGTTGTTGACATGAAAAGGACGTCCTCTTCTTTCTCGCCTATTGAGTCTTCTACTTGTGCGTTTGTATTGGCGAAGCGCAGAACGCAATCTTATGATTAATGATTTAGAGTTTCGTCTTCTGAGATTGAAAGGGCTTAGTTCATCCCCTCCTCTGCGTCTTCTTCCACTAGCATCAGCCGTACTTGCAAACGGTAAAGTTGCAGCTCCTAATGCGATTGGTGCAGCCCCCACACCTGTCATAAAGTTTCTTCTACTTTCTGAGTTTGGTGTATCTTGTTTTATATCCTGCGTTTCATGTTTTTGGATCGTATCCTCCACATCCGATACGATCGACTCTTCCATGATCGTACTTTTTACATTTTCTTCACTCATGCGTGACCTCACATTTCTTCTGGATTCAATGCACAGCCAAACCTCAATGTTTAGCAAGGCAAGTTATTAATTTTAAGTTGTGGTGATTTGAGCTACTTCAGACTAGAGGTAGCGTTTCAGGGAATTTCGTGCTGAACACACCAGAAGAAAATTAGACAGGCTCTATGTAAATTTTCAACCTAAATAGAGTTAACCAAACAACATCTTTGCTTGCAAGCAATTTGCTTTCGTAAATTAAAAATAGATTTAAATATTTTGAATTGTATTGGACACGTACAGGACGATGTATAAGTAATTTTGATTAAAAACGTAAATTAGATATAAGGTGAAGTTATTGTTTATTTTTTAATCAGCATTTTTGCTTACTTTTAGTGCACCAAGATTGCTTCTTACAGCCTTCATCGAATTAATTAAACTTGAGAATCTAGCAAGTAGTTCATCAATTAACGCATCTCTAAACCTCAAGTTTTGCATTGCCATTTCCATGCAATATAACCATTGTCGTTTATGCGATTCATTTAGCTCAACGTTACGATGCCGTAGCTCCAGCCACTTTGAATTAACAAGTTCAGCATTAAAAATTTCAGGCCCACCGGACCAATGCACTAAAAAACGATAAAGAATTTTTTTGGTAAAAAAAAGATTTTCAGGATGTAAATTTCGCAATTCTTTTGCGGATGGATCACGATCCATCACATCATAAAATTCTTCAGCGAGTTGCTGTATTTGGTATTGGCTTTCAAACTTTTCAAATAAAGTGCTCATTCAACCAGTAGCTTATTTATTTAGATTTATTTTTTACTAAGCTATCAACTGTTTTCTTTAAACCCCCAAGTTGTTTAAACACCGCTGTAGACTTGGACCATTGTCGCAAAGGGATTGGCGGCAAACCTGCATAAACCCCAGGTTCATTTATATCTTGGATGACGGCTGAGCGATGCACAAAGATAGTGTCATCGCCGATTGAAACGTGATCATAGGTTCCGGTTTGACCACCAAAGCGAACACGCTTGCCTATTTTAGTAGAGCCTGCCACACCACACTGCGCTGCCATCAATACATCCTCACCCACATCAACGTTATGGGCAATATGAATAAGATTATCAAACTTACATCCATTTCCAATTTTTGTACTGTTGAATGTTGCACGATCAATTGTGCAATTTGCACCAACGACAACATCATCACCAAGAATGACATTGCCGAGCTGAGGCACGCGATAGCTTTTCTGCTTACTATCTTGTGCAAAACCAAATCCTTCGGCACCTATGACCGAACCTGACATAATGATGCAACGATCTCCAATTACACACTCATATGAAATTACAGCATTTGGGTAAATCACGCATTCATCACCAATCGAAACAGCCTCTTCAATTACAGCGTTTGCCATGACAACACTATTTTTACCGATTGATACATCCTTTGATATCACTGCATTTGGACCTACCTTGACTGTTGAATGCAAATTTGCAGTTTCATGAATCACAGCAGAATCGTGAATTTTTGCCCAGCCGTTATCATGCAGATCACGGTCCATATATTTTTGTCGCAGCAGTGCCTGCGCAAGTTTTGCATTTGTACTCACTAATACTGCAGTTTCAGTTTGCTGTTTAAACTGCTCAGCTAGTTTTTCATTTGTAATTACAGCAGATGGTTTCTGCTTTAGCACAAAAGGAACATAATCTTCACTTTCAACAAATACTAAATCACCTTTACCTGATTCTTGAATATCTGGCATTCCAGTTATTTGATTATCCGGTCCGTCATGCTTTAGGAATAAGTTCCATTGCGAAAACTCATTCATGATTTCTGAAACATTGATTTGCATAGTTGACTTTCCTAAAGCAGATGATTGATTCTATTTTAAATCAATATATAAGAATTCGGTATTTTCACTTTTGGCAAAGTTTTAGCAAAAAAAAGCGCCCAAAAGAGCGCTTTATTAGGAAATTGTAATTATGTAATTAACCAGGTGAGAATGATGAACCACAACCACATGTAGTTTGAGCATTTGGGTTTCGAATCACAAATTGCGCGCCTTCTAGACCTTCTGAGTAATCAATTTCAGCACCCATTAGATACTGATAGCTCATTGGATCCACTAATAGTGTAACACCATCATTTTCAACAGCAGTATCACCATCCTGAAGATTTTCATCGAATGTAAAACCATATTGAAATCCTGAACAACCTCCACCACTTACAAATACACGCAGTTTCAGGTTGTCATTTTTTTCTTCTTCTATAAGTGATTTCACTTTACTTGCTGCAGCATCAGTGAAGATCAACGTTACAGGAGGTACGGAAGGCGTGGCATCAGCTTGTGCACTTTCCATTGTGGACATACTTTTCTCCAAGTCATTACTTTAGAAACTACTAATATACTAACATTGCCTTAGTAATTTAGTCAACTATTCCAAATTGGTAGTAAATTTTGCTTATTTAGCCTGCTTACTGGTACTTGGCTGATGAACTAAATTACCGTTCACTTTCGCACCGGTCGCCATTTCGAGTAAATTGTAATAAACGGTACCATTTATTTTTGCACCTGCAGATAGCTCCACCGTTCCAGTTGCGTACACATCTCCATGGATCGTGCCATAAACAATAACGCTTGGGCCGCGAATTTCACCTTTCACCATTCCAGATTCACTTACTACGACAAACCCCTTATCCACTTCCTCTGCCATCAGGTTGCCTTCAACCACTCCCTCGATATGCACGCCCCCAGTAAAGTGGATG
>CAJIAE010000119.1_pt1 | contig 10563 bp, 7 predicted proteins | sample 9199101 | NCBI WGS metagenome assembly CAJIAE01 (sample SAMEA7708273, study PRJEB35096) | sediment metagenome | biome: marine neritic benthic zone biome [ENVO:01000025]; feature: sediment [ENVO:00002007]; material: shallow marine sediment [ENVO:03000034] sea grass bed [ENVO_01000059] ...
AAACCACTTGCAGAAAATTTACTGATATTGTCTTTACGATTAATACTACAAGCGCTTAAAGCATGGTCGCGCAAACAATGACCATCCTCCAACATCAAAATAGATTCTTGATTTAATTTATTTGGTGAAAATCTCTCTGGATCGATTAATGATGTATTTTTGTGGTAGGCAAGTTTAAATGGGTCATTAAACATTGTTAATGATTCTGTATTCTTTAAATCATATGGAAGCGCTAATAATAAAATATCTAGCTCGCCATCAAGTAGTAATTGATGAATTTTTTTTGTTTGTTCTTCTTTAAGATAAAGCTCAAGCTGAGGAAACTTTTTACGTATTTTGGGAAGTATTTTTGGTAATAGAAATGGTGCAATCGTCGGGATCACACCCATTTTCAACATACCACTTAGTGGTTTTTGTGCCGTTTTTGCAATATCAGTAATTCCTTCAATATCAAATATTGCTAAGCGCGCTTGTTGTACGATTTGTTTACCAACTGAAGTAAACACCACACTTCGATTCGTACGATCGACTAATGAAACATTCAATAATTCTTCAAGATCTTTAATCGCAACACTGAATGCAGATTGTGTGACAAAACACGCCTCTGCTGCACGACCAAAATGCAGATGTTTTTCTAATGCTACCAAGTAGCGTAACTGCTTGACGGTGGGCAGATTAACCATTTACAAAAACGATTACTATAATGAATATAATGAAATTTACTTATAGCAAGAATTGTCTAAAATTGCTAACTATAGAATTGAATTTGGTTAATCATTGCTCTGGCACATGTAAGTTGTTGAAAATTGAAGATACTCCTCCTCCCTTAACTCCACTAAAATCTTCAAAGCCAGAGCAGTGTTTTTTATGTTACAAAGAATTAGTGAATAATTTCTAAAAATTCTAATATCTCATCTGCCGTTGCACGATCTCCGTGATTATCACTCACTTTTGCAAATTGAATATAACCATCATGGTCGATCACAAAAGCTGCCGGGTATGCAGTTTCACCAGCTTTATCCCAACGAAGATTTAATTGCTTGGTAATATTAAAATCCTGATCGAGCAAAAAAGTAAAATTTCCTGGTAAATCAACTTCTTTCTCGAGTGGCGCAGCGAATTCACTTGCGCGTTTTTCTAGATTGTCTACTTTTCCAGGGTAGATGAATACAACAGGCGTATCACGTTCTTGTTTAAAAGCGTCTGCTTTTGCTATATAGCCTGCAACCTGAGTTGAACAAACTGGGCATTGTTTCCCGGGATATCCACGCAACATCACTAAAACTACAGAACCTTTTTCAACCATCTTTGCTAAAGAAAAGTCAGTTCCATTAAGTGCGATTCCTGTAATTTCTCCAATTTTACTACCTTCCTTGGGACCAATCTTTAAATCACTCGCATATGTGATACCGATAAAAAAAGTGAGTACAAATAGTATTGCAGAAATGGTGTTTGATGCTTTCATGAATTGCCTTTTTCTATAAGTAATGAACACAATGTTTAGTCAAATTTATTCTCAATAAGTTTTACTTTCTATCAGGCTTTAGCAACAGTCATCTTACGTAGTGTTCGGTCTTTTTTGACAAAGTGATGGTAAAGTCCAGCAAGAATATGCCCGCCTATTAGAATTAAAACAATAAGCTCTCCACCGAGTTCTTTGTGTACAAAATCGATGGGTGCTTCAAATTCTTCGAATGACATCCCCATGCCATTTGTCACAACACTCGAAAATATTTGGGTACTCTCAAATTTAGGAATATCAAATAGAAAAAAATACTCTGTGTTTACACCTGTGCCAATGTAACCCGTTACAGGCATGATGATCATCATGGCATATAGTACATAGTGGCCAAGCTTAGCTGCCATATGAGCAAATCTGCTTCCAGGCTCTTCATCTGGCACGCTGTTCATTAAACGCCAAATGATTCTTAGTAACACAATAGCTGCGATCGTAATACCAACGGATAAATGTATCTGTAATGCAATCCAGTTTTCTGGTGTGTCCTTTTCCGTGAACCAATGCCGATATTTTACAGATACATACGAGCATAAAAATAAAATTGCAATGCTCCAATGCAACAACTTAGCGACTGAACCATAGGCATAACGGGTATTTTTAATTTTCATTTCGTCAAGTTATAAATAACAAATGATTGGCTTTGACTAGAAAGTTTAATAACTGTTAAATTTATTATTTATTATGGTTTATACAATTATTACTGTTGGTATTTCAATGTTCTACCGCAGAATATTTACAACGTAATATTGGTTTGCAATATAGATAATGGGCAAGTACTTTTAGATAAATCAAGAATTGAAATGCGTAAATCTGGTGATTTAAGATACTGGTTTTTAAATGCATCGTATAAGTAGGAATAACCTACTAGGCGTGCAACTACACCTACAACTGCAACCACTTTGCCAACAAAGTGTCTACGCAAATTCTCATCGAAGAGTCTGCGAATAATGATTTGTACTTTCTCACCTTTTTCAATAATGATATTTATTTCTATCTTACAAGTTCATTGCGCTAACATATTTGGAGTAAACACAATATCGTCTAAGGTTAAAATAATGATAAATCCTTCAGCATTCATAAATCGCAGGCTGCCTGAAGCTGATGTAAAATCATTTGGACTAAGTGGTTGTATAGGTAAATCTAGACTTTCAAAAACATTTGCGCTGCGGTCAATAAAGAAAAACGATATACGAATCGGGGTCAATTCATTTACAAACATTGTCGGATCGTTTAGCGCTCTTCCAAGAAACCATACATCTTCAACATCAGTAGAATCACCAATAGGGTGATTATTTCTAATAAGAATCTTGTTAAACCCAGTGTCATGCTTTTTTGAAATAATTTCATTATCAAGCACGTTTAGGCGAATATTATCAATTGCTCGATAACTAGCTTCGGTTTTTGAACCCTTTAAATCATCTTTTGCATCACTTCTAAATGTGATAGAACCTGTAATTTCATCACCTAATGAAATTTCAGGTAGAGAACCGATTTTTTGGCTTATACTTGCACTAAAATTCCACGTAACTAGTTGAGCATTACATATAGAACTAAAAAAGAATATTAATGAAATTAAAAATATACGCATAATGCATCTGAATTTAAAGTTGATATCACTTTTATGGTATCAGCATGTAATGATTAAAAAAAATGTTGTAAATAAAATAACTACTACTTACTCTTTATAGTGTCTATTTTGTGAGATTGTTTGCTCCACCAACGGCACGAGATTTTTTAGTATTTTTTCTCCATTGGGGCTTTCAACCATCGCGGTGAGAATATAATTACGCCATCTTTCACCTTTAACTAATACCGAATCTGAATGCCAACTGCGCCAGGTGCCGGATTTTCGATATAACTTAGCATCAGGCGCAATTCGATCTAAGGAATGAACAAATTTGTGATTCAATGCAGGATCAGATAAATCATCAAGCATTTGCTCAGAACGATGTTCGCTCACTAAGCGTTTTTCTGATAACAAATAATAAAAGCGGCAAATTTGTGTCACCGTTGCACCATGCGAAATGCCATTGATCGGATCGCCACGTCGTATGCCTTTTTTCGCATAACGTTTTCCAACCCATAATCCTCCACCACGATCGACATCATATAATTCGTATTTAGGACTTTTGAGTACTGCATTTATTTTGCCCATACCTATACGATCAATCATACGAGTAGCAGCGCCATTACTAGAGCTCCTGATCATCGCAGCCAAATCATCATGCACTTCTTTGGATTCTACTAAACTACCATTTTCAAATGACTCATAGGCGGCTAATAAAATTGCAATTTTAGGCAAGCTTGCCGCATACATCATTTCATTTCCATTGATACGTGCAAACCGAGGTTCGCCACCATTCAAATCAACAATGCCGATGGCAAGCTTCTTCTTTTTGGCTAATTTACTTAATGCAGGATCACTCTTAATTTTTTTTTCGAGTTGACGTTGTAAATCCGTATCCACTAAATGGTAAAGAGGACGCCAATTATTTGAAGTAGCTGCAGAAAAAGAATTGGTTGGTAAAAAAATTATAAGACCAAATAAAATATAAAGAATAAAATATTTTTTCATGAATTTTTAATAGCCCCCTAAGAGATGGTTTTTTTGTTCTTACTCACATGACGAAATTCGCGGCCAAGATACGCCGCGAGGCCAAACCAAACACATGCTAGCGTAATATTGATAACGAAAAAGGTAAATAGTTTAAAATCAAATAGTCGCGTGCCTACAAGAACGGTGAGTGCAGCCATACCATCTCCTAATCGCACAAATAATGTATCTACTGCGGGTTTGGCCTGATATAGCACCTCTTTCGACGTTGGTAACCACAACATATGACGAGCTGTATTGTTTATCGAATAATTGCTCGAGTTTTCTGCGACCTTCATTACTTTTATTAGGGCTAATACAGGTGCAACTGCCATCGAAATATAAGCGATAATTGAAATGATTGGGGTAATCAACATCAATGTGATAAAACCACCATAGCGTAGCAATCTTGAAACTACAAAAGCCTGTAGAAATAAACCCACCGTATTGACCCAAAAATACAGCGAGCCATAAAAAGCAGTGGTGGCTTCTTTTAGTGCTTTACTAAATTCTTGCTCACCTAATGTCTTGCTGTTTAGTTCTGCTTCAAGTGCCTTTTGTACCGCTGCAAATAGTATATTGTCACCACTTGCAACCACCCAATTGAAAAAAAGCACAAGCAAAGCAGTGGCTGTTAAATAACGGTGTTTCTTAAGTAGTTTGTATGCACCTTTATATGTGGGTGAGGCAGGTTCCTCCCAGCGTTCTTTAGTCTGTTCAGACGGTTCTCCAGAAGTGCCACGCTTATCCGTCCATCGTGCTAGCAGAATAGCGCTTATTAATGGAAAAAGAGCAAGTAGCATCAAATCAAAAGCTTCAATATGATTAATACGAATTAAGCGCTCTCCAAACCAAGCACCAAATGCACTTCCTGCCGAACCACCTACAGCAATTAAAGGAAACAAGCGTTTACCTCGTTCTGCGCCGTAAATGTCAGAGGCAAATGACCAAAACTGGGCAACTAAAGTTACGCTGAATACGCCAACGAATAGATAAAATGCAATACCGATGAAGGCAAAATTTTTGATAAGAAAATCAGGTTGTAATAACCAAAAAACAAGAATGATTAAAATAAAAAACAATCCGACATTGGTAACCAGTTCTCGCCGCGTCCAAATTGCCGCAAGTTTTGCATATAAAGGTATTGCAAGAATTAACAACATGCTCTGCCCAAAAGCAGAATAGGCTTTTAATTCTAACTTTGTGAAGCCTTTAATATCAGCTATGGAAAGCCAACCCTCACGTAGCGGCTTAATAAAATAGTACGCCATCAAAATCAAAAAGATATTAGCCAGTAATAATAAACTAGTGATTCCTTCTTCGGCGCGTACACGTGCAAATAGTCGCAGGAAACGTTCTAAAAACGTGTAAGATTCTTCGCTCTTAATTGAGTCGCTCATTTAATATAATCATTTGTGTTATAACCACCAAACATCAAAAAGATGCAAAACATGGAAGCAGTAATGAAGGAAAAGACAATAGGCAGTTATTTATTCTGGACTGCGCACATTAGACAGGGATATTACTCAAAAGGGAAGATGCTGTGGCCGGTGACATTACTCTTTTCATTAATATTTTTCATTCCAGCCCTATTCGCTAATCCTTTAGAATCACCAAAAAGCAATGTAGTAGTTGAAGCAAGTGAAATCATCAAATCAATGGCCAACAATACAAGAGGACCATACAAACATATACGCTGGTTTTGTGAAGATGGTGCAATTTTGCCGCCAAAAGCATTTGCATGTAAAGAACATGGCGGAGGACGCCAATATGCAGAATATTCTCAAGATTGGCATCGGCTTGCTGAATTAGGTTGGCATGTAGGTACGGTGTTTGCTGCTCATTCTTGGGAAGAATTTTGGAATCAGTCGAATAATCATTACCGCCTTAGAGAATTACCTATCGAGAAATATTTAGTGGAAACCGATGATGGATGGGTCTTACATCATGCAAGATATTACAGGGGGCGAGTACAAATTGAAGATGAAGAAAAGGTAGGTCATGAATTACTGATTAATCTACTTCAAGATGCAACATGGATCGACAACAACTATTTGTTACTGCGAGAACTGATCAAAGTCATACCACATAGTGGCGGCGAAGATTTAACTCAATCGATTCGACGAGAGGCGCAAAATATTGCTGAATCTGAACCTGGCTTTGAAAAATTGCGTATTGAGGTCCATTCAACACCTTCAGCTCGCACTGCAAGTCACATTCGTGAATGGATGTCCGCTGCCAAAAACAAAAAACATGATGCAAAGATTATTAAACAAGCAGATGAATTAGCGATTAATCTTGATCATCTTTACGGCGAATTAGGGCGAGCGCAACGCCTTGCAAAAGTACATACTCAGCTTGCCTCACGAACAGAAAGCGCTTCATTAGTTAGATTACTTGAGCAGCAAGAAAATGAAACCAGCTTACAAAAATTAACGCGTTTATCTAGGCTACTAGTCAATTTTCGCAATGCAATAAACGATGTCACCCCTGCATCACGCTTAATTATCTTAGATTCTTACCCAGATATTGAAGTCGAAATACGTTTATTGGTAGACCAATATTCGAAACAAGAAAATTTACTCGCTAAAGAAGCATTAGAAATTTTGTCTGCATTATCTCAAGCTGCTTATGGCAGTGGATTATTATCAAAAGAAGAATCTACCCTGTTGATAGAACAATGCAGAATATTATTACATAGCAATCAAATCACTGCGGATGAATATTTCAATGCATCACGTTTATTTAATTTAGCAATTCATTGGTCGATAGGTATTGTTAGACACACCTTTGCCGAACCATTGATACGCTATACCGCTTTGGAGCCTAAGTCTGCAAAATTTGTTGATGATGTTTTGCGTAGTTCAGTCATGTTTGCTTATGCAAGCCTATCAAAACGAATTGCTATTCATGCTCAAAATGAGATTGGAATCCGGACGATGTTGTTTAGTCAACAAGTGAGCAATATGCACGGTTTAAATGCGGGTATGGCAACAGGAATATTAAGAATTATCCCGGAGGAAGAGTTACAGGATGGCTTATCATTTTCACGCGATGAAATCGTGTTGCTGCCACAAACTATTTCGGAACTCAAACCAGTTGCCGGAGTTTTAACCTATGGGGAAGGTAATCTTTTATCTCATGTGCAAATGCTGGCACGTAATTTTGGAATTCCGAATGTTGCTTTGTCAGATACTGATCCGGCTCTCTTTAATAAATATGTGGGCCAAAAAGTAGTATTAGTTGTAGGGTCGGATGGATCCATTTTGATAGAGAGGTTAGATAAATTAGATCAAAAACAACAAAATGTATTGACGATATCTAAATCGAATCAATCATTGAGTAGTTTGGATGTGCCCATACCCGATCTCAGTCAAGATGCTCCAATTGGTATTGCAGAATTACATAAAGAATTATCTGGAAAAGTCGTTGGACCCAAAGCTGCGAATTTAGGTGAACTTAATCGCTTGTTTCCTAACCGCGTAGCGCCTGCTATTGCATTACCTTTTGGTATTTTTGCAGATCATGTAAATACTGATGAACTAAAAACCAAAACCAGATTAGCAGAAATATATCAACAGTTTAGAGCTGGGGCGATTACGGAACATGAGTTTAATAATGCCATCGAGTTATTGAGAGGAGAGATATCTAAACTTACATTAAACGAAAAATTAGAGTCACAATTGAAACCGATGATGCAGTTGCAGTTTGGTGAACCTGGCAGTTATGGAATATTTATTCGATCGGATACGAATGTAGAAGACTTGCCAGGCTTTACAGGGGCGGGGCTATCGAAAACTGTTCCAAATGTTGTTGGCCTAGAGTCACAACTAAAAATTATTCCAGAAGTGTGGGCATCAGTGCTCAGCCCACGCGCAATCGCTTGGCGCTCTAATTTACTAAAACAACCCGAGGAAGTGTATGCGTCAGTGTTATTGATGAAAAGTGTCACGGTAGAAAAATCTGGGGTGTTGGTTACCAGTAACCTTTATTCAAAACAGCCTGGCGTTACCGTTTCCACGGCTTGGGGTGTGGGAGGTGCGGTTGAAGGCGAAACTGCCGAGACAGTAGTGCTCTTAGATTCTGGCAACGAACACATGATCTCCCAAGCAAAGGTGCCTTATCAACGTCATCTTGCTAAACAAGGCGGAGTTACTTGGTTACCTGCGCCTGCAGGACCCGTGCTGAAGCCGGAAGAAAAACAACAGCTACGTAATTTGAGCGTAGAGGTACATGAAAAATACAAAAAGATTTATAATGAGCAAAACGTAGAGTTACCTTGGGATATAGAGTTTGGATTTGTTGAAGGTGATTTGACCCTATTCCAAATTCGTCCATTAATTGAGCGCGGACAAGTACTCGCAGACAACATTCTTAAAGAAATATTAGTACCTTCCCAAACAAATAATAATTTTGTTAATTTAAATCAGTCAATTTAATTATCTTGAGTCATAAACACACGTGAACATGAAATATATTCAACACATATTTATTCCTTTTGTATTTCTTTGTTCCCTCTGCACAACGATTACTCTGCAGGCATATCCGTTAGATGGAGCAGAGGAAACGGGAATTCAACGTTTGCTAGGCTATCAGCATGCTCAAGAAAGGCCTTCAGGAGCTAAACTTCCTATCGGTGCATTATTAGGAACACAAGATATACAGTTGAGTTTAGATGAATTTAAAGATCTACCTGATTTTGATCTACTGCCTGAAAATCCGGCACTACAAGCATCCCTCGAGTCTATCTTAAAAAAACGTGATCCATCCTACGGTGCTGTAGTCATCGATTACTCCAATCCACAAGCGTTAGCCTGGGCAGCTATACGCCCGGATAGCAAACAGAATCCTGGCAGTGTCGGTAAATTAATGATCATGACGGGCCTGTTTGATGCACTTGCACGAGCTTATCCAGATATTGAGGCCAGAAAAAAAATCTTGCGAGAAACTAGCATTGTCGCGGGCGATTGGGTCATTTCGAATAGTCATGACATTCCAAACTATAACGTAGACACAGGATTTAATTCATTTTCAAAAGTGAGCCCAAATCATGAATTTGTCTTATCAGAGTGGATCGACCATATGATTTCTCCTTCTTCAAATGCTGCTGCATCAGTAGTTTGGAGAGAAGCCATGTTACTACGCGCATTTGGCGCAGACTATCCTGTCAGTCAAGAAATTGCAGATGCTTTCTTTAAGCAAACTCCTAAATCTGATCTCACTGAATTGTCACAACTAGTGATCAATGCACCTTTACAAAACGCGAATATAAACACTGAGAACATCCAGCAAGGCTCTTTTTTTACACATGTTGGAAAACAAAAAGTGCCTGGCATTGTGTCTTATGCAACCCCAAGAGAATTCGCACGTATTTTATTCCGCATGGAACAAGGACGTTTAGTAGATGCATGGTCCAGCTTGGAAATGAAACGCTATCTGTATATGACAAAACGACGATACCGATATGTTTACGCACCAGAATTACATGCTGCTGCAGTCTATTTCAAAAGTGGTTCTTTATACCAATGCAGACCAGAAGAAGGTTTTACTTGTGGAAAATATCTGGGTAATAAAAATAATTTTATGAACTCAACAGCAATAATTGAGTGGCCAGAAGAAGATGGAAGTTCAACACGCTACCTAGTCACACTTATGTCAAACGTCTTAAAAAGAAATTCTGCCTGGGATCATTCGCGTTTAGCCGTAGCAATTGATGCAGCAGTTAAAACGCGTAATGCTAAAATTGAAGTCAAAGACCAGGGTGATGCATCCGATATAAAAGGCGCGGGTCAAAGCTAAGCTAATCACCTTCATCACTTAAATTATGCAGGATTTACCAACAAGCTAATTATTAATTATTCTACTGTTACAGATTTCGCAAGATTCCGTGGTTGATCTACATCAGTTCCTTTGAGTATGGCAACGTGGTAGGCAAGAATTTGCAACGGAATGGTGAAAATAATCGGTGCTACGGCATTATCCGGTGCGTCAACTTCAATTACGATAGTGTCCGGTTCAGATTTAAATCCAGAGCTTGCATCAGCAAACACATGGAGTACGCCGCCACGTGCACGAACCTCTTCGAGATTTGATTTTAGTTTTTCTAGTAACTCATCATTTGGCGCAACTGCTATGACAGGAATTTTGTCATCTACTAAAGCAATAGGACCATGTTTTAATTCACCTGCGGGATAAGCCTCTGCATGAATATAGGAAATTTCTTTTAATTTAAGTGCACCCTCCATCGCAACTGGATGATGAATACCGCGCCCTAAAAATAATGAGTGATGTTTATCACCATAATGTTTGGCCAACTTTTTAATCGTTGGATCAAGTTTTAAAACATTATTAATTCGCGTCGGTAAATTTAATAATTGTTCGACTAAAAATTTTTCTAGCTCTTCATGCAAGCCATGACGACGTCCCGCAGTTATTACGAGCATTAATAAGG
>CAJIAE010000151.1_pt1 | contig 10552 bp, 6 predicted proteins | sample 9199101 | NCBI WGS metagenome assembly CAJIAE01 (sample SAMEA7708273, study PRJEB35096) | sediment metagenome | biome: marine neritic benthic zone biome [ENVO:01000025]; feature: sediment [ENVO:00002007]; material: shallow marine sediment [ENVO:03000034] sea grass bed [ENVO_01000059] ...
CAGGTAATTTCTTATGTAATTGAAATATTCAAATTTCCATAAAAGTTAATTTCTCAAAAATAAGTTATCGATAAATCATTTAGTTATAAGACAACTAAAGGTAATGTTTAAAAACCCTATTTTAAATGAATGTAATTTCATGTAACTTACTATAAACTTCGGAAAAATATAATAATTTAATTTCTAGCTTAATATACTTTGTCACTGTTAATAATTGTGAATAGTAATCATCTCAAGAACCTACCAGTATGATTTTCAAGTATCGTTAATAGCAACTTTATTAAACAATAAATTCAAGAGTCGAGAAAGATGGTAATAAAAGGAGAGGATTCCAACACAGCGCAGAAGTTAGACGTCACTAACGATGAGGAAATGACGTCTATAGAGCTTGGGGAAATATTGAATTTACCTACCCGAGACGCGAAAACATTAACAACGCGTAAGCCGTACATAGCAGAAACGTATGAAGTAGGTGATTTAATTGTATCTTATCTTGAGCAAATTGGGGTTGAGTTTGTCTTTGGTATACCCGGTGGAGCGATTGAGCCACTTTATAATTCGCTAGCACGTAGTAAACGCAGTGGTGGAGCAAGAGCAGTAGTCGCTCGCCATGAAACTGGTGCAGCCTTCATGGCTGATGGTTATTCGCGCAATACAGGAAATCTTGGGGTTTGTTGTACAACAGCCGGTCCAGGTGCAACAAACATTATTACAGGTGTTGCTTCAGCTTTTGATAATCACTCGCCAATGTTGGTGATTACAGCACAAACCGCGATTGAAAATTTTGGACGCAATGCTGCGCAAGAATCTACTGACACGGGAATCAATACCGTAGCAATGTTTGAACATTGCACTCGATACAGCACGTTGGTTTCACACATTAATCAGCTAGAGCAAAAATTGGCTTCAGCAATCATGACTGCATATCGTTCACCAATGGGCCCAACCCACTTAAGTATTCCACTAGATGTGCTTAGGCAAGCTAGTCCAGTTAATTACCCTTCGTATGATCTAGCTAGTTTATTGTGGCAACCAAGTCCAATTGATTTAGATAGCTTAGATATTTGCTGTGGCGAAATTTCATCATCAAAAAAATTAGTTTTTATAATTGGCGAGGGTTGTGCGCAAGCGATTGGTTCAATATTGAATGTAGCCATGAATTTCAATGCAGCAATTGTTACGACCCCACATGCCAAAGGTTTAGTCAGTCCTTATCATCCATTGTTTCGTGGAGTCTTAGGTTTCGCCGGGCATGATAGTGCGATTGAGGCAATTGACAATGAAGTGGATACAATCGTGGCTATTGGTACAACTTTGAGTGAAACTGCAAGCAACACTTGGGATCAAAAAGTTTTAAATCAAAAACTAATACATGTTGATGCTTCAGAAGATAATTTAATGCACTCACCCATGGCAAGGCTACATGTGCGAGGTGATATCGCGAAAATATTTGAACACATCGAAGAAAAATTTGATATTGAAAAATTTCCAAGTTCAGTGAACCGCGTTATCAATATTGATAAAAAAGCTAATGGCCAAAATCTAGAACATGATGAGACGTTAAAACATTATTTTCGAGTTAAAAATGAAGAGAAATGTTTTGATAACAGCACACCTATAAAACCACAAAGGTTGATGCAAATTTTACCAAAAGTGTTTCCACCTGAAACGAAATATTTATGTGATTCAGGAAACAGTATGGCGTGGTCTATACATTACCTTCACCCATATGACCGCAGAGTGGCCGGTTCAAGAGATGAAAATGGTGGAATATTTTGGACATGTTTAGAGTTTGGTTCAATGGGCTGGGCAATTGGCTCTTCAATTGGCACAGCATTAGCAAACAAAGCTAGGCCAGTCGCATGCCTCACTGGAGATGGTTCAATGTTGATGTACGGTGGTGATGTGACAGTGGCACTGCAAGAAAAACTACCAGTGGTGTTCATTATATTGAATGATTCAGAATATGGCATGGTCAAGCATGGGCAAAAGCTAGGCCATGCAGAAAAAATAGGTTATGAATTGCCAAATATAGACTTTGTTGAATATGCACAAGCAATGGGCATGACAGCAATACGTGTTGATTCGATCGATACGCTAGCAAGTTTGGATGTAAGAGCGCTTGTAAAAGATGGCCCCGCTATACTGGATGTGCGAATCGATAAAAATGAAGTGCCGCCTATGGATAATCGACTTAAGGCATTGGGAACGCTGTAGCAAACAGCTATTAAAAAAAATTTGTTATAATTACGTGCTCGCTCTTTGTTAAGAGCAAATTGCAAATCAATAATTTGCACATCAAGTTACCCGACTATGCCATCGGAAAAAAAACAAGAAGTAATTCATACCAAAATTTGGCGCGAAGAACCCGAGCCAGATAATCCATTTGCTGCAAGAAAATGTTTTTGTGCTGGTTATGATGTTTATGGCGACCTGTTAGGCAAAGCAAGCTGGGTGGAATATCTTTATCTTCTTTTTAAACTAGAAAAACCAACGCCAGATCAAGCAAAACTACTTGAAACGATTGCAGTTGCTCTTGCAAATCCTGGTATAAGAGATCATAGCGTTCGTGCTGCAATGAATGCAGGAGTAGGTGGTTCAACAGCTGCATCTACATTAATGGCGGCGCTTGCAGTTGGTGCAGGGCAATATGGAGGGGCACGAGAAGTTTATTTGGTAATGGAGCTATGGAATAAGTGTGCTCAAGATATTCAAAAATGGGAACATGAGTTATTAAATCCTGAATTGGATGAACGCGCAGACATATGGCTTCCTATGGAACATCCGCCAGGTTTTGATCCTCATGGCGTGACATGTCCAACACCGGTAAAACAAACATTGAAAATTTTATCTGATCAAACTAATTCAAATTCAAATTTAAATTGGTTAGAAGCTAATCGTGAAAAACTTGAAAGTAAATTAAGTTTGCCAGCAACAACCACAATGATTTTTGCAACTGCATTCACAGATTTAGAGTTGACAAGTGAACAAGGTGAAATGCTATTTTTACTACTAAGACTTCCAGGCGCTGCATCACATGCTTTAGAGCAAAAAAACAATGGTTGGAAAAAATATCCTTTTTTTATGGAAAATGTTCAATTGAAGAGTAGATAAAATTTATGAGTTTGAAAGATCAATGTAAATCTGAATTATGTTGGGAAACCGTGATGGGTGCTTGCGAACCCGGTAATAAAGTTATTCTTAGGGGTAAGGATCTATTAAAAGATTTTGATAAATCATCTTGGATTGAGCTTTTGTTGTATGGAATATGTAATGAGTTTTTTAATGAGAACCAAGTTGAGTTACTCAATGCAATATGGAAGATAAGTACAAGTTATCCCGAACCAAGAGTTTGGAATAATAGAATTGCTTCTCTAGCGGGCACGACTAGAAGCACTGCTTGTTTGGCGCTTGGTAGTGGAATAGCTGTATCAGAAGGAGAGATCTATGGATTGGGCCCAATGGTTAAGTCTATTTCTTTTTTGAAGTATGCAGTTAAATCTAAAGAGAATGGTAAATTATTATCAAATATTGTGGAAGATGAACTAAAAGTAAATAAAAAAATTTATGGCTTTGGTAGACCGGCAAATAACAATGATGAACGAATTGAGCCGTTGTATAAGATAGCTAAAAAATTAGATTTACATAAAGGGCCACATACTAAAGTTTTATTTGAAATAGAAGAGGTGCTAAAAAAGTTTAATGAGCAAATTAAAATGAATGTTGCTTCATTAGATGCTGCGTTATGTGCTGATATGGGCTTCTCGACTCGTGAATTTTACTATTTCATGAGCTTATGTTTTTCGGCAGGAATTATTTTTTGCAATACAGATAGTTTTGATCATCAGGAAGGCTCGTTCTTACCTATACGCTGTAAAAATATTAGTTATAAAGGTAATAAATTTCAGCGATGGTAGATGACAAAATTATATGGGATATTATTGCGGGACGCATAGCTTATTGTGCTTTAGTGGTATCAAACCAATTAGAAATATTTGAGTTCCTTAATGAAAGGCCAAAAAAGCTTATTGAGCTATCGAAGGAGGTTGGTATAGATGAAAGACCACTAGAAGCACTGCTGTTAATGTTGGTAAATGTTGGGCTTCTTCATTTGAATAATAATTACTTCAAGTTGTCAGATTGTTCTGAGGAATATTTGATAAAAAGCAGTAAAGCTTATTTTGGTGAGATGCTTGAGTTGTCTAATACAAATTGGACATGTGAGGATCTAAAACAATCATGTTTAACAAATACACCCCATGTTTATTCAAATAGTGATATTTTCGACGAACATTCAAAAAATTTAGAACGTGTAAAAAAATTCACAAAAGCAATGCATAGTGCGAGCTTAGCGTCTGCAAGAAAGTGGCCGAAATTAATTGATCTTAGTGAATACAAAACATTATTAGATGTAGGTGGAGGATCTGGGGCTCACATCATTGGTGCTCTTAATGAGTGGAGTCACTTAAAAGCTATTCTTCTTGATCTGCAAAGTGTTACATCGATTTCAAAAGATATACTTAAAACAGAAAGTTTTTTTAACAATATTCAATTCGTTGCTGATGATTTTTGGGAATGCGCATATCCTGACGCAGATATACATTTTTACTCTCAAATTTTTCATGACTGGCCTATAGAGAAGTGCCAAAATTTAGCAATGAAAAGTTATGATACTCTTCCGGACAAAGGTATTATCATAATTCACGAAATATTATTTAAAGATGATAAATCTGGTCCGTATATGGCTGCTGCTGGTAATGTTGGTATGCTGGCATGGACTGAAGGAAGACAATACTCAGGATTTGAACTTGTTGAACTATTAAAATTGACAGGTTTTAGAGAAATTAATGTAATTCCAACATTTGGATATTGGAGCATCGTTGTAGGGAAAAAATAGTTTACTAAAATGAAGTAAATTTCTTATTTGCTATTCGCGAATTCAATTTACCATATATTCATACAAAAACACCTTCCATCGTAGAATTAGCAAGATCCACGGTATCATTAATCCGATACAAATCGTCTATAAAATCTCTATAACTCCTTAAAATAAGGTGTGTTAATTAAGCATGTTCGCTTGCTCTGCGAGAATCTTGCTCGTCTATAGAAAATTCGAATTTGAGAATCAGCAGTGATGTGAATAATTAAGAAAGACATCTTAAGGAGTGTCGTTATGAAACATATCATGTTTTCAGATAAGAGTTTTAGATTATTTAAAATCATTCTTCTTTTTTTGTTCTCATCAAATGCATATTCTGATTTTGATGAAGAAGAGGCTTTAATTGAGCTATATGGTGACGAAGAAATTATTAGTATTGCTACAGGTAGTGCACAACCTATATCACGTGCCCCTGCTGTAGCGACAGTAATTACGGCAAAAGACATAAAAGAAATGGGTGCTACCGATATAGACGAAGCTTTAGAAACTGTTCCTGGTTTGCATGTTGCGCGAAGAGCAAGACAATATCTTCCCATATATACGTTTCGTGGTATTTATTCATCAGAAAATCCACAAGTACTAGTTTTAGTTAATGGAATTTCCATAAATAATCTGTTTGTTGGTGACAGAAATCAAGTATGGGGGGGTATGCCTGTAGAAGCCATTTCAAGAATTGAAGTAATACGTGGGCCTGGTTCCGCTGTATATGGTGCGGATGCTTTTGCAGGTGTAATCAATGTTATTACAAAAGAAGCATCAGAAATTGATGGTTTTGAGTTTGGTTCTCGTCTAGGTAGTTTTGACACCCGTGATGCATGGGCGCTTTACGGTGGTGAGATCGGTGGATTTGATGTGACGTTTTCTGCTGAGTTTAGAGACACAGACGGACATGATGAAGACATTACTGCAGATGCGGCTACACCTCAAGGCACATCATTGGCACCAGGTTCGGTAAATACTGGCACACAAAATTTCGACACTAGGTTTAGTATTTCTAAACACAATTTGAAATTCCGTGCTGGTTTGCAACAGCGAGAAAATTTTGAAACGGGTGCAGGTGTCGCAGAAGCATTAGATCCAAATGGTGAATTTGAAAGTGATCGCTGGAATGCTGACCTAACGTATCATAATCCTCAATTTAGGAATGATTTTGATGTTAAAGCACAAGTGAGCTACTTCAATACATCTCAAGAAGTTTCAGAAGATATATTACTGTTTCCACCAGGTTCTTTTTTACCTGGCCCAGCAGGGCCATTTCCTGAAGGCATTATTGGTAATCCTGAAGTTTGGGAGCGTCATTGGCGGTATAATTTAACAGGCGTATTCACAGGATTTACTGATCATACAATACGATCAGGAATAGGCTATACACATCAAGAGATTTATAAAGTAGAAGAAGAAAATAACTTTAGTCCTCTTGGTTTTGGCGTGGTTACTGATGTAAGTGATACCCCATTTGTTTTTCTTCCTGAAAAACATCGAAACAATAGTTTTGCTTTTTTGCAAGATGCTTGGCAAATCAGCAATGATTGGGAGCTTACTGCCGGTCTTCGTTATGATGATTACAACGACTTCGGAGATACCTGGAATCCTAGATTGGCTTTAGTTTGGGCGGCTCGTCATGATCTAACTGCTAAGCTCTTATACGGTGAGGCTTTTAGAGCACCTTCTTTTGCAGAATTTCGCAATCAAAATAATCCGGTTGCACTTGGTAACACTGAATTAGACCCTGAAGAAATGGAAACGATTGAATTAGCATTTGATTATCGTCCTAAAGATAATTTGAAACTTGGATTGAATTTATTCCATTATGAATGGGACGATATCATTCGCTTCACGCCCGATGGTGGAGGCACTTTGACTGCGCAAAACATTGGTGAGCAAGAAGGCTATGGTTTTGAGTTTGAATTTGATTGGAAGATTTCACGTACTTTAAACCTCCTCGGAAATTTTGCGCATCAAAATTCAGAAGACGAAAGTACTGACGAAGATGCGGGTAATGCGCCTGAAAATCAATTTTATATACGAACTAATTGGGAATTTTTACCTGGTTGGCACGTATCCCCTCAATGGAATTTTGTTATGGACCGTGAGCGTGTTGATGGAGATACACGAAATGATATTGATGATTATGATATTTTTGATCTTACTTTGAGAACGAATACGTTTAGTAATCGATGGGAATTTGCATTGTCTGCAAGAAACTTATTTAACAAGCGTGCTTTTGAGCCAAGTCAAAACAGTATTTTTGGCACTTCTATTCCAAATGACTTGCCATTAGCTAGACGAAGTGTATGGGGGGAGTTGCGTTTCAACTATTAGTCACGATTAATAAAAATAATTATTACCTTTTTCATATTAAAGTGATAAAGCAGTTGTTAAATATACAATTATATAAAAGAATATTTTCTTGGCATGGGGCGCGGAGCGCCATGCTATGTTTTATTGTGTTTGTGTTGTTTTCAACAATTTCTATTTATGCAGCCGTTCCATCTGTAGCAGTAATTTATCCTGAATTACGTGCGCCTTATAATAAAGTATTTGAAGATATCGCTGACGGCGTGGAAAAGAGGGTCAATGGACGAACTAAACGTTATGCTTTACCTAAAAATTTCTCTTCTCAAGCGTTGAACAATTGGTTAGAGAAAAACGATATAAAAGTTTGTGTCGCTCTTGGTTTGCGTGGTGAAAAGGCAGCTGCATCCTTAACAAAAGATATTCCTGTAATCTTAAGTGGTGTTATAAAACCAAAGTCACCAATTTATTCGGGAATTTCTTTAGCAGCCTCACCAGAAAAACTTTTTGCTGAGCTAAAAAGAAAAAGATTAAATATTAAACAGATTATTGTTGTGTATAACCCTGATAAAACCGGGTGGTTAATTAAACAAGCACGAATAGATGCATCATTACATAACCTAGATCTTGTTTCTTTTACGAGTTCAAGTCTTTCTGAATCTGCAAAAATTTACCGTGAAATTTTTTCACGCTCTGATATTAAACAGTCTGCACTCTGGTTACCTCCTGATCCAACATCTGTGGATAACAAGGCGTTATTGTCTTTTATTTTAGAAAAGTCATGGGCATATGATGTTGCAGTATTTTCGAGTAGCCCTGCACATGTTAACAAAGGCGTTTTATTTGCAATGTATCCGGACAATATGAAGTTGGGCCAAAGTTTGGGCGGGGTAGCGCTTGAAGAGCTAAATGGTGGTCCAGGTCTGAATAAAATGATACCTGTTAAAGACCTAAAGACTGCCTTTAATAAACGAACTGCAGAGCACTTAGGAATAAAGTTTACCAATGATGATTTACGTCAATACGATGCAGTATTTCCTGCAAGGTAACGTTGTAGAGAGAAATAATAAGCAGATATATAAATGTTTCAAAATCCAATAACAAGATTTAAGCAATTTTATTCAAGAGGTTTTAAAGAACAACTTGTTACTGCTTTTTTAACCGGTATTTTTATTACTGCGGTTTTATCTACCTATTTAATTTCAGTATTCACTTCTAAGAAAGTTGAAGAAAAAGTTGAGTCCGATAGTTATCAAATTACACGTGATTTTGCAGATAGAAACACATTGGCATTGTTATATTTTAGTGAGGAAAGTGCCCGGGAAAATGTTGAGGCAATTAAAAACTTTCCAGATGTAAAAGGTGTTTCGGTTTTTGATTTTAGGAAAAAATTATTAATAGAAGACGGCGAAAAAACGGCAGTTGATGAAAATCACAAATGGCCATCAGATATAGCGGTTATTACTGAAACAGACAGCGCATGGTATTTCGCAGCACCCGTATATGCAAGAGGTGATGATCCGGTTATTGGCGAAATACCGATTGAAGAAGCGCAAGAAAAAGAGTTGCTAGGTTATGTACGTGTGCATGTTAGTAAGGATCGATTAATTGCATTAAAACGTACCATTTTAGGTATTACGGTTTTAATTACACTCGTATTGTCCATAATTTTAGCCATGGCGCTATGGTCAATAACAGATCGTGTTATTAGACCATTAAGAGAGCTTGCATTATTCATGCGCGAAGCCGAGGAAGGCAACATGGGCATTCGCTCGGAATTATGGGGGCCTAAAGACATCACCATGATGCAACATGCCTTTAATACTATGATCAAAGCATTGGGTGATCGAGAATATAATTTAGAAAGTGCGCGCCAGTCCGCGCTTGCCTATGCGCATGCAAAAGGTGAATTTGCTGCAAATGTAAGTCATGAGTTGCGAACACCATTGAATGGCATCATTGGAATGCTCGATATTCTAAAAGAAACAGATTTATCACCCAAGCAAAAAGAGTATGTAGATGTAGCACAAGATTCGGGAGATGCGCTTTTAAATTTGATAGATGATGTGCTTAGTTTTTCCAAGATGGATTCTGGGAAAACAGAAGTTGTTCATGAGCAATTTAATTTGCGCGATATGCTTGATGACCTTGTTGGTGTACTAACAGGGCATGCAAGTGCGAAAGATCTTGATATCGCTTATATCATTGATAAGGATGTGCCGCCACAACTGAAAGGTGATGTCAGTCGTATTCGACAATTATTAATCAATCTTGGCGGGAATGCTGTTAAGTTTACTGAGCGAGGTGAAGTTGGATTTCGTGTGCATCGTGCTGATTCATTTGGAAATCACCTGGCATTGCGATTTGAAGTGTCTGATACGGGCGTTGGTATTACAAATGATGCACAAGATAAAGTTTTCGAAGCTTTTCAGCAAGCAGATGCATCAACAACCAAGAAATTTGGTGGAACAGGTTTAGGCTTAGCAATTTGCAAACAATTGATTGAATCCATGCGGGGTGAAATTGGGGTTGAGAGCGTTGAAGGTAAAGGAAGTACTTTTTGGTTTGAAATTCCATTTAAAGAAATGCCTGCAGCAAAGGAAACGTATGATGTTAGGCACAGTACCGCTGATGGCTTGCGAATTATTGTTGTAGATGATAGCGAGATCGTACGCGCTAATTTAAAACAAACATTTGAAGAGTGGGGTGCATATGTCAAATGCGCTGGAAATGATGAGCAAGCAATTCAACTACTTCGAACAGCTAATGAGAATAACAAAGCATTCGATGTTGCATTTATAGATGAATTGATGGGTGAAACAAATGGAATTGAGCTGATTCGATCAATCACTAAAGATTCTACAATTTCGCCATTAAAGCTTGTCTTAATGACAAATCAAAATAATCCAGAAGCTTTTGTTGATCGATTTAGAGAAATAGATTCATACATCAAAAAACCGCTTCGACAATCGAATATCTTCAATTGCATTTCAGAATTAATCAACATGCCTGTTGCGCAAATAACGGATAAAAAATTAATTGCACCAACAGCTACAAATCTTCCAAATTTCAATGCCACGATATTAATCGTTGAAGACAATCGAGCAAATCAACAAGTCGCTCAGGCAATGTTAGAAAGATTAGGGTGTAAATGCTCGATCGCGAATAATGGTATAGAAGCATTAAAACTATTGGAACATGCTGAATATGATGCCGTGTTTATGGATTGCAACATGCCAGAGATGGATGGCTATGAGGCAACTAGACAGATTCGACAATATAACAACGAAGTTTCGCAAATTCCTATCATTGCCATGA
>CAJIAE010000051.1_pt1 | contig 10439 bp, 11 predicted proteins | sample 9199101 | NCBI WGS metagenome assembly CAJIAE01 (sample SAMEA7708273, study PRJEB35096) | sediment metagenome | biome: marine neritic benthic zone biome [ENVO:01000025]; feature: sediment [ENVO:00002007]; material: shallow marine sediment [ENVO:03000034] sea grass bed [ENVO_01000059] ...
AGCCAATTGAATAAAGCGGTGCGAGCACCACCGATATGTAGAAACCCAGTAGGACTAGGTGCGAAGCGTGTACGTATTTTCATAGTGATTGATTACGCAATATAAATCTTAATCTAAGCATTATTTTACTTAGATCAAAAAAAATGGGCTCTATATTAAATTGGGGATTGCGATTTATCTAAAGTGATGTGAAATGTATCAGATCATCTGTGCTGTGGTCGAGGATTGTTTTGCCTAAGCTAATTTTGCCCACACCCCATAGAGGAAATTCTTCACGACGTAGATATATACTGCGTCCATCTTCAGTCAGCACGTAAGTTCCATTGGTGCTTTGGTCTTTGATTAAGAACTTACCGCGACGATATTCTATAACGGCATGTTGCCTAGAAACGAGCGTTCCTTCTACAACAATGCCACTGTTGAGATCGCGCCCTATCGAGAGAGCTGGCATGTTAGCCAATAGCGCTATTTCTGTATCTTGATATGATAATTGTAGTTTGGAAGATCTCATGACCTCTAGACCTGTAGTGCCGGATAATATTTGTGTAGAAGCTTCTCCCTCCCACATCACTTCATAGATTACAGTTTGTTCTTGGCGACCTTTTATGCGTGATGTGTCATAGCGACGTGTAAAGTGAGCAATTTCTGGCGGCACAAATTCCATCATTGCATCTGTCACAATAATTTGACCACCTTTTGCAATATCGCGCATTGCTGCAGTGACATTTACTGAATCTCCGAACATATCAGTGGGTTCGACAATAGCAGATCCATAATGCATACCTATTCTGAGTGCAAGTCGCACACCATTTGGATCTACTGTTTCTTTTGCTGTTTCTTGTAATTTAAATGCAGCTTGGAATGCAAGTTCTGGATCTGATAAGTAACAAAGTATTTCATCACCTATAAACTTAACAACAGTTCCTTTATGGCGTTTAATAATTTCGGACATTCGTATTAGACAGCGTGCGATACTGTCTTGTGCAAGCGTGTCACCATATTCTTGATATAAGCGAGTGCTTCCCGCGATATCAACAAACATGATCGTTACATCTCTGCTATCTTTAGCCATAATGAATGTTCAAAACTTTTCTTCAAGGCTCATTTGTTGGCCTTGGTTATTGATATTCAGACGACTAAGAAAAGACATTCCAAGTAATGGAGTTTCAGGATCATTGCCTTCTATTACAACTGCGCTGATGTTTCTTAGCATGATTTCTCCAACCTTAACTTGGTCCAATAAAATTGAATAAGCGAGTTCTTTTCCAGATGCAGTGGCTACTACTGTTTTATCCCCTTTGAGTTTATATTGTAACCCAAGACGCTTGGCCATTGCAGAGTTCATTGCAATAACACTCGCGCCCGTATCAACAAGGAAGTCAACTGTGTACCCATTAATAGATCCAGTCGTCTTGAACATGCCATTTCCATCTTGATAGATTTGTACCTTTTTTTTCTCTACTTCGTTATAACTGGCTTGAACACGATTACCGAGAAGGAATTTTTTTTGATTCCCTTCAATTTCTAGCAAAGCATATTTACTGGTTGCTTTGATTAGCTTCACTCCTAAGATTTCTTCGCCACCCACTTTTAGAAGATATTGATGATCGTCAATATTAACCATTGCTTTATTTTTAAATAGTGCCATCACTTCGATATTTGCTAATTTATTATCAGAGGTTGCATTAGCTGAAAAAGCAACAATAAGTACAACACCAGCTGCTATGGTAGAAATGAATTTCTTATGCAGGGACATTAGTATTTTTGAGGAATTGCATAAACTGGCTCTTGTCGTTTGCTGCATCAAACGCCGCTTGTGGTGTGATTTTTTCAGCATGTAATAAATTCTTTATTGCAGAATCCATGCTTTGCATACCAACGCTGCGCCCACCTTGTATGGAGTTGTCTATTTGGTCAGTCTTGCCTTCACGAATTGTATTTGCAACTGCATGTGTATTGACCATCACTTCAACTGCGGCAGCTCGACTTTTGCCATCTTTGGTTTTGATAAGTTGTTGCGAAATGACAGCGCGTAATGAAGTCGACAACATGGTTCGAATATGGTCTTGTTTATTGGTAGGGAAAGAATTAATGATTCTATCCACTGTGTCTGCTGCACTATTGGTATGCAAAGTACCCAAGACTAATATACCAGTTTCCGCTGCCGTTACTGCAAGGCTCATTGTTTCTAAGTCACGCATTTCACCAACAAGAATGACATCTGGGTCTTCTCGCAAAGCGGAGTGCAATGCACTTGCAAATGAGTGAGCATGTTGACCCACTTCACGTTGGCTGATTAAGCAGTTTTTCTGCTCATGTACAAATTCAACTGGGTCTTCAATTGTGAGAATATGGCCCTTTAATGAGTTATTGATTTCATTCACGATCGCAGCAAGGGTTGTAGATTTACCAGAACCTGTCTTACCTGTAACAAGAATCATTCCCGCTTTTTGTTTACTAATACTGGTTAACACCTCCGGCATGGCTAAATCTTCCAATGAGGCTGTCTCCATAGGAATGGAGCGGAAAATCGCACCAACTCCATTTAAATGTCTAAATGCATTGACACGAAATCGGCCAACACCATCAATTTTATGCGCGAAATCAGCATTATCTTCTTTTTCAAATAGATTCTTTGATCTTGCTGGCATGGTTGCCAAAAGTGGCTCAAGTAATTCTTTGGCATTGAGCTTGTCTTCAGAAATAGCTTCAAGATCGCCGAGCACTCGCATACGAGGTGGATCTCCAGAAAGTAAATGCAAGTCTGAGCCGCCACGTGCGACAAGCATTTCTAATAATGTATCGATATCTACCATATGAACTATTGTTTAGTTTATTTGGCCTTTGGTATTAAATCTGGGTCAGTGACAAATTGCTGAAACAGTTTTTTATCATTTGCATGTAAATAAGCATCATCAGGGTCAATGTCTTTATTTTGCACAGCAGACAATAATGCCTGATCCTTAAGTTGCATGCCCGCTGAACTACCTGTTTGAATTTGATTTGGAATCTGGAAATTCTTTTCCGACATAATGAGATTACCGATCGCATGATTCATAATCATAATTTCAACAATAGCTCTTCGCCCTCTTCCATCAACTGTTTTAACTAGATCCTGAGTAACCACTGCGTGTAAATTTTTTGATAAAAATATTTTACCTTGACCTTGCTGTTCAGCAGGTAATGCGTCAATAATTCGATCGATTGATTTTGTTGCTGATGTGGTATGCAATGTTCCGAATACTAAGTGGCCTGTTTCTGCGGCGAGCATCGCCATACTGATGGTTTCTGCGTCACGCATCTCACCTACGAGTATAATATCAGGATCTTGTCTAAGTGATGCGCGTAGTCCATCACCAAAACTATTTAAGTGTGTGCCAACTTCTCGTTGTACGACTTGTGATTTCAAACTTGGATGGATAAATTCAATTGGATCTTCAAGGGTAATAATGTTTTCTTTTCGTGTGTTGTTAATATGGTGTATTAAAGAAGCAAGTGTTGTTGATTTTCCAGTTCCGGTTGAGCCTGTAACTAGTACCATTCCTTGTTTAAATTCCGCGAACGTTTTAATCACTGGAGGTAATTTCAGTGTTTCAAATGCGGGAATTTCGGTTGGAATATGTCGAAAAACTGCTCCTATACCTGTAACTTTCCTAAATAAATTTGCACGAAAACGTCCAACCCCCTCAGACATATAAGAAAAATCTAGATCTTCACCTTTGCGAAATTTTTCTTTTTGAGATTTACTCAAAATTTCGCTCATATAACCCTCGAGTTCTGTATCACCTAAATCACGAAACTTGATTGGAACAAGATCACCATGCATCCGAAACATAGGTGGAACACCCACCGCCAAATGGATGTCCGAACAACTTTGCTCGCGACCAAGTTTTAGGAATGCATCAATTCTTGCCATACTGTTATGCCAGATCTACAGCGTTCATAAATTCACCCATGGTTTGAAAACGTTGAGCTGGTTTTACACTCATTGCTTTTGAGACTACATCACTTAGTTCCTGAGTCACCTCTTTATTCTTTTCGGATACTTTTTCAGCCTTGCCTTGAACGTGTTGATACATAATAGACATACTATCTTTGCCTGAATATGGCGGGCGACCAGTGAGCATTTCATACATGATGGCACCAAGACTATAAATATCTGTTCGTTCATCTACCTCTTTGCCAAGTACTTGCTCTGGCGCCATATAGGTAGGCGTGCCAACTAATAAGCCTGTTTTTGTAAGTTTTGTGTCTGTGGATTGTGTTGCAGCGGCAACACCAAAGTCTACAATTTTGAGTACACTTTCTTCATTGATTAAAATATTATTTGGTTTTAAATCACGATGCACAACATTTACGGCATGTGCACTTTCCATACCACTACATACGTCGTGCACAAAACGTTTTGCACGATCAATATCCATTGGTTTTTTATCTTTTACTTCGGCACTTAAGGTATGACTTCTGAAATATTCCATAGATATCGCATGTGCCTTGCCAAAGGAAACCATGTCATAAATACGAATTACATTTGGATGAGTAATCTTTCGCGCAAAACGTAATTCGTAGATAAATCGTTTAATGATACTTTCATCTGTTACGAATTGTGTATTCAAGAACTTGAGAATGATCTCTTCGCTAATCATCGTGTCTTCGACTAAGAATACAGAACCAAAAGCACCCTTTCCTATTTTCTTAATATAACGATATCGATCAGCAAGCATATCGTCGGGCTGCATATCATCAGGATTGATGGTTTGAGACTCCATTGAAGCATCACCCCGTGTGATCTTACCCTTCATGTTGACAGTGTCTTTACCAATCTCTATCGAATCAATTTCAGCATCATTGTTGAATACTTGAATGGATGAGTCTGCCATTGATTCTTGCTCAACAATTACATTGATAGCTTGCTGCCCTATTTCTTGCACTTCCTCTGATTGATTGACGATGACTTTATCGATTGCTTTTACAACCATTTCTACATCGGTCTCTGGTGTAATGATCATTAGTGTTTTAATTGCTTCTTTTACAACATTTTCAGAATTATCCTTGAGCATTTTTACGGTAATATTGACTGCATCTTCTGCCTTTAATGTTGCAAATGCTTTTAGAAGCACTACGACCATAGCTTCATTATCTGGATTCTTTTCGAGCATATTGAGTAAAATTGGGATACATTTTTTATTCCCCAACTCAGCTAAACCATCGATTGCACGCTCCCTAACCCACCAATCTGAGTCATCTAGTGCTTGCACAAGTGCTTCGAAAGTACTGTCATCTTTTGTTGCATTAATGATTTCAATTGCAGAACGCCTGATAAACTCATCATCATCTTTAATAAGTTGAATAACGGCCTTTACAACTCGTTCACCACCAATTTTTCCAAGTGCATCAGCGGCACGACTACGAACCCACCAATCTTCATCTTTTATTGCATTTAATAAATCTTTGACTGATTCTACGCTAGCAATCTCATTTAATATTTCAACAGCAGCACGGCGAACGTACTCAGATTCGTCTTTCAAATGTGGAATTAAATAAAATACAGTTTTAGGGTGATTAGCTTTTACAATTGCCTCTATAGCTTTGTTTTGTACTTTGTAATCAGGGTCACTAACCAACTTGCAAAGCTTCTCAGTGTCTTGAATTTTATTCGACTTAGATAAGCCATCTAATGCGGCCAGGCGAACAGCTTTGTTTTCATCTGATAGGAGATTGCTCAATGACTCAATCACATTTGGCATATCAAATTTTGCAAGTACTTTTGTGATATAAGTTCGTATAATTGGATCTTTTGTATCAACGCGATTTACAAGCTCTGGAACAATGGTGTCATTCGCAATATTTTCTAATAGACGAAACAATGCTGCTTGGTCGTTATGTTCTAGTTTGTATGCATACCGTAAAAGTTTAGAGCCATTCACTTTCTGTTTTTGAGCAGTAAGTAAACTAATTAACATCGGTTTTGATGCGTTTTGTTTTTCGAATAAATCAACATACCGATTAGGATCGATGTCTGATGAATTAGCCAATGCTGAGAGCACGCCATCACGCACGTGGTTGCTTTGATGCGAGAATAACGGTTTGAAATATTCGCTAGTTTTAGGTGTGGCCAAGTCAGTCAATAACTGAGTGATATGTTTAGCTTGTTCTTGATTTGCACTATCAAAACGTTCTGCAAGCTTTGGTATCGCTTTATTGGATATTTTTTGCAGTTTTGCTAAATTCTTCGAATAATCTGCACCAGTTCCCTGGGAGATAATCTGATCTATCGTTCCATCTATGCGAATTGCGCCTAGTACACCCATATTTATTGTTAACTATTTATATACGTTTTAAATTACGTTTACTTGTGTGAATCAGGGGCTCTGTATGTGGCCTGTTTTGCTAAATTTTCTTCCTACCATGGATTTCCAGAAAAAGGCCATATGTATATGAAATATAGTAGTATATTCCTTAATATTGTGAGTTTACCCTGCCTTCTTGGCCAGGTCATGAATTAGAGGAATTTGACCGACCAAATTACTGTATGCAGGGATAACAGGCCCAAGACTCCTGCGAGGACGTCGTCTAGCATAATGCCAATGCCACCCTTAACGCGCTGATCAGCAATAGAGATCGGCCAAGGCTTCCAGATATCAAAAATTCGGAATAATACAAAACCCAAAATAATCCAGTACCAGTTAGCGGGTACGGAGATCATTGTGATGAGGTAGCCTACGATCTCATCAATGACAATCCCTGGGTGATCATGCATGTTTAAAGATTTTGCCGTATACGCTGAAGACCAGCATCCAATAAAAAAAGCAATAGTGATAAACACTAAATAAAAAAGATCCGATTTAGTGCTCAATAATAAAAAAATCGGAATCGCAATCAATGTGCCCATGGTTCCTGGGGCAAATGGTGACAAACCTGTGCCGAGCCCAAATGAAAGGAGATGAATTGGGTTACGAAGGACAGTTTTATATAGCTTATCTTGCATGATATTTAATTGAAATGATCAAAGCCAAGCTGTTTAGGTAAATCAATTATTTTACCTGCTTGTATTAGTTGGATACTATTTCCTTCGGTAATCTTACCGATATTTGTTAAAGGTAATTTTGCATGGATGAATTCTGCTTCCAGTCGAGCTTGATTCTCAACTGGTATAGTAAATAAAAGTTGGTAATCTTCACCACCCAATAAAATATCTTGCATGTTAACTACCTTATGCATATATTTTTGCATAGGTTTAGATAATGGAAGTTTATTCACATCCAAGAGCGCACCTTTTAAGCTCAAATCAAGCATACGTTGTAAGTCAATTAAAAGGCCATCCGAAATATCGATTGCTGCTTTTGAGTAATTGACAATAATTTCAGAGGCACTTAATTGTGGTACAGGTCTTGTTAATTTTGATAAAAAATATTCATGATCTTGTGGATCTATTTCGATCTCCTGCTCCTGTAAAAGACGCAGCCCAAATGCAGCATCACCCAGATATCCTGTTACATAAAGCAAGTCATGTGTTTTACATGAGCTTCGCAACAAAGGTGATTTTTTAATATCTCCAATAATCTGTAGCGTAATTGAGAGCGGGCCTCTAACCATATCGCCTCCAATTATTTTAACATCATGTTTGTTTGCGAGCTTATAAAGACCTTTTGAAAAATAGTTTAACCATTCGTGGTTAACTTCTGATAGCGACAAACTCAATGTTGCCCACCTGGGTGTTGCACCCATTGCAGCAATATCACTTAAATTAACTGCTAAAACTTTTTGTCCTAAATGCTCTGGAGGATGGTCTGAGTAGAAATGCTGACCTATATTTAAGGTGTCAGTAGATATTACTAATTGACTGTCATTGTCCGGTTTAATAATCGCTGCATCATCACCAATTCCTTGTACAACAGATTTATTATCTTGTTGATGATGAGAAAAGTATTTTTTTATGAGATCTTGTTCAGACAAACGTTTAATTCTTGAGTTTTAGCTTTTGATCTCGTGTTTTGCAACCTTGTCTAGTACGCCATTGATAAATTTGTAGCCATCAATAGAACCAAATTTTTTGCATAAATTAACTGCTTCTGCAAGTATCACTTTTGTTGGCGTTTCTTTCTTATGCAGTATTTCATAACTCGCATATAATAGGATCGCATTTTCAACTGGATCAATTTGATCATGTGGTAAGTCTAGAAAAGGTTCAAATATTTTCCTTAGGTTTTCTTTTTGCGCAATGGAATCACTTACTAAATCAACAAAATAATCTTTATCAGCCTTGTGCCAATTCTCATCTTCAACGAATTGGGATAGTAGCTCATCCGTTGTATTTCCACTTAGTTGCCATTGATAAAGCGCCTGCAGTGCAAGTCTTCTGGACCAGTGTCGTTTTTGTGGCTCCACGGATTAATCGTGCTATTCAACAGCTTTTAATACATTTATCATTTCCAATACACATAAAGCTGCATCCCTACCCTTGTTCTCGTCTAAATTTGTAGTTGATGATCTTTGAAGCGCTTGCTCCATTGTGTCTGTAGTGAGCACACCAAATGCAATAGGCTTATTTGTATCTAAACAAACATGCTGTATACCAGTAGCTGCACTGCTACAAACGTAATCAAAATGTGGTGTTTCACCACGAATTACACAGCCAAGCGCTATAACTGCATCATAATCTGAGTTTGCATATCGTTTGCAAGTTAATGGTAATTCAAATGCTCCTGGTACATGAGTATGGTTTATATTCTCCTCTCTCATTCCATGCTCTAATAATGTTTGGTGTGCAACTGTCCTCATTGCTTCGACAATTTCTCCATTAAAACGTGCTGATACGATCGCTATTTTTGCATTATGAGCCGAATAATTTGCACCTGCGGTATTACTATGTTTCATAATTACATTTTAAAAGTTAGTTTTCGCTAGCTGTTCAAGGTATCTGGCAATTAAGTCTACCTCAATATTCACTTTGTCATTGACTTGTGTATTTTTTAAAGATGTATTCTTTAGTGTATGCGGGATAACCGTGACACAAAATTGGTCGTTTGTTACATCGTTAACCGTCAAGCTCACACCATTGACACAAATCGAACCCTTTACAGCAATATATTTCATTAAATTATTTGGGGCAGAGAACCATAATTTTGATTCATTTTCTTTGTCTTCTCTGCTGCTAAGTTTCCCAAGTCCATCTACATGCCCACTAACAAAGTGACCACCCATTCTGGTATTTGGTGTTACCGCACGCTCCAAGTTAACATGATTTTCGCGCTTAACATGGCCAAAATGCGTACAGCTTTGTGTTTCTTCAGAAACATCCACCTTAAAGGTCTTTTTTTCTATCTGATAAGCAGTTAAGCACACACCGTCAATCGCAATACTGTCGCCTTCTTGCATATCAGTTGTAAATGTTTCAGAAGTCTGTATTGAATATTGATGTATATCAGATTTACTCAACAGATGTTGAATCAATCCTATTTCTTCTATGATGCCTGTAAACATAAATTAAAGTAACTCAATACAATAGGATGTTAATGGTAATGCCGTTGCGTTATTAAATGTCGCGCCTGCCTCTATCCCGATCTTGGCGATTTCTTCTGCGGAATCTAATTGATCATACACAGCAAACATGGCGCCTAATGCGATATCGCCACCTGAGCCAACAGCCCAGAATCTTGAATATTCAAAAACCTCACGTAATGCATACACAGCAAAAATCCCACTTGGGTTGACAATCAATGTGTCTATTCTTGATGACTCGTAAGGATCATCTTCTTCATCTTTTGGATTCAAGAAATACTCATCTTTTAGAATAGGATGTAAATGTCGAAATGATTCAAATATATTTAACTGTGATTTGAACTCTAGTTCATCTCCATGCTTCTTGAGTAAACTTTGTATAACAATATGATGAGCAGCACTACCAACGATGCCAAAATAATTGTCATGGTGCTGATAAATTTTATCGTGCGTATTATCAAACTCGCTTGACTGTTTTACTTCACCAAATGTAGTAAGCGTATCAGCGGCGATACATGCTTTTCCATTCTTTTTTACTGCAACAATTGTAGACATTTTTTATTCTTCTATGAATTGTGGTTTGAGAGTTAGCTTCATGTCTTGCCCAAGTTTTCGATATTCTTGAATATATAATTGCACACGATCTTGCATTGTTTTAATGCTAGTTAATTCAGCTAATCCTAATGATGTATTGCCCATTATATGAGGCGCCTGGTAAATGATTATTTCATCAACTAATTTGTTTTCAAAAAAACTGCCAACGAGTGTTGAACCAGCTTCAACCAAGAGCTCATTGATTTCGCGATCTGCTAAGTCGTGTACTACATAATTTAAATTGATATGATATTTATCTCGTTTGGCTTGTATGACTTCAATGTTCAAATTTTTCAAATTTGAAATCTTTTTACTGTCATTTGAGCAAGTATATATAATGACCT
>CAJIAE010000115.1_pt1 | contig 10258 bp, 9 predicted proteins | sample 9199101 | NCBI WGS metagenome assembly CAJIAE01 (sample SAMEA7708273, study PRJEB35096) | sediment metagenome | biome: marine neritic benthic zone biome [ENVO:01000025]; feature: sediment [ENVO:00002007]; material: shallow marine sediment [ENVO:03000034] sea grass bed [ENVO_01000059] ...
CATCAATGATTTTATCCAAGGTGTGTTTATCAATTACTGCAACAGGATAATCGTTTTCGCCATATCGTTGTCCCATTGCAAAATGAAGATTATCTACATCATCAGCTAATTCATCCTCTAAAGCGAATGGTACTGCCTTTTGCAAATGCTTTTGTTTACGTGCACGTGTATTTACTTTAGTGAGTAACATCTGCTCAAGTGGTAATAATACAATTACATTGGCATTTTGCGTAATAGAAGAAACTTGCTCCAAACGTGCTTCTGCTCCACGCGTAATAGGCACACCTTCTTCATCAAGCTTGATCCACTTTACAAAATGTGAATCTTCGATATCAAGATTCTCAAGCAGATCACTTTGTATATATAGAATTACGGTTTCTTCCATCACTAATTTCTCTATAAAATTTAACTAAATATTTTGACTTCGCTTGATCACTTTTAGATTACTTCCACCACCGCGATACATCATGCTCTGCATTTTTACCTGGCTCTTACCAATCACACATGTAGTATTGAGTAAAAAATGATTCGTACCCACGCCTATAGGGCTGTTATTGATGCTTGCGGTTAAACCACGTTCTTGAAAACTTCTTACGAGGTCATTGGGTTGTTTAAAGGGCTTATCATTACGTTCTTCAACAAGCTCTTGTCCTATGCCAGAGGGCACATTTACAGCAAGTGTTTCAAGCAATTCAGCGCTTGCTGTATTGATATTCAAAACTGTGGTTGCATCAGGTAAAGCGGTAACATGAGGTAGTAACTTTGAATAAATTTCATCAGTAATGCCATGAATTAATCGTAGTTCTGTAACGTCACTCATGGGTCCGTCTGCAGGTAAATATGGCGGTTCCAAGCCAATATAAATATCTGACTCTGCTCCTAAAGAACCAGTAAACTGTTGATCGACATCGATCCAATCAATAAGCGCACCCACAAGTTCAGGGTCGATTCCAAGTATCGCAAACAATCGCTCAAAGCGTATTTTTATTTCAGGATTGACTTCATTGCCATTTAGTAAAGAGTTAATATTTAACTTGCTCTGTGCATCTTCCAATTTTCCTTCGATGTAACCATTTGGCAGGGGGAACACCAGTGGCTCATCATTATTCCACCAGGCTTCATCAAAGCCATCATAATTAGGTTGGTTGTCTTTTTGGTCACGTGCCAATATCGCTTTGGCCCATTCTTCCGCACCTTTTGCGTAAGCCCACGCCTGTCCGCTATTAAATGCATTTTCTGTACGATGAAAATTCATTTGATAATTGGATGCAATTGAAACCGATGCTGTAACTGCCAAAGCAATGATTAACACAGCCGTAATGAGTGCGACACCAGATTGTTTCTTATGGCTTGTATAATTTTTCATATAATTTTATGAGGCTGCCGGTGCGGCAAACAAACGTTTAATCTCTTCTAATTTCTCAACCTTGATCACGAGTTCCATCGCACGTGGCACGCCGGCCTGTACATTGTTTGCGTTGTTTAGTGGTGGCCATGTGGTATGCCATTGATTACTCACATCCAGATAGCGAAGCTTTATCGACTCAACGCCTTCGAGAAGATCAGTAGTGAAATACTCCTCGGCAATGGCACCGTCTAATTGTCCCCAAGTATGACGTTTAAGTGTGTTTTCTGATAATTCATAACTTACACGCTGTAATTTACTACGCGCGAGATTGGCTGGATTGCGCCAACCTGCATGGGTAAAACTTAATGCGGTATCTTCATCGCCAACAAAAGCGGGTTGTAGATCTTGATATTGATTTCTTATAGAACGATTGACTAATTGATTAATATCTTTTTCAAAATAACGAAAAGTTAATTGCAGATCCTTTAGTTGGTTTGAAGAAGATTGTAGATGATTCTGGCCTTTTAATACCTGGTTCAACCCACCATAGGCCAAGGTGCCAAGTACTGCAAATACCGCAACGGCGACCATCATCTCAATTAGCGTGAAGCCGATAGTATGATATTTTGAATGATTTAATCTGTGCATCATTAACTTGGATTAAATATTAGTGTTACCAGTTCTGCATAATTTTGGGCACTCTTGTCTTTATCTTTACGAACCGTGACTTCAACACGATTCGTATCAGGGTCTTCCGTTGCATCCACTTTTCGGGTCCAGTGCCAAATTTGTCCAGCAAGTTTTTCTTCTCCATCAGTAAAGCCTTTTTTTGGGTTGCTTGTAGTAACTTCTATTTCTGCAATCTGGTTTTGTGCCACCCAATATGCAAAAGTTTTATCGCGCAGATAGATCGTGTTATTTGTGGTAGAGGTAACTGTTTTAATCACGGCCGCTAAGCCTAATGCAATCACTGCTAAGGCAACCATCACTTCGATGAGCGTAAAACCATTATGTCGAGTAATTAGCATAATTCTAATAAGACTCAGTAAACTCATATTCACCATTTTCGGCAAACGTCATTGCGAGCGAATGGTCAATTTGATCAGTTAAGTTGAGTTTAAATGGACTGATGGTTCCATCAGACAAGACAAAAACATGTGGTGTAATATTTTTAAGTTTAGACGCGGAAAAATTAACTTCTACGCCTTCAAGAAATAATTCATATTCAAGCCCATCGGGTAAAATACGTTTGTTTAACAATCTATCTTGTTCGAGTGGCACCCAGACAGTTTTTTCTTTTTTATCTTTGTCTTTAATTGAACTCAAACGATAGAAATCATAGCTATCGTTTGTAAATAAAATACCGAGTTCTTGTGAATTGAAAATGGCTTGCTCTTTTGCTAAATCGATCAAAGCTACAAGTTGCTGAGATTTTTGCCGCATCCGTTCTGCTTGGTTGTCACCGAAGGCGAGGGTGGCCGCAGAAACGACAATGCCGATAATGAGTAGCACGGCTAAAAGTTCTATCAGTGTAAAGCCATGTTGATTAGTGCTTTTAACGTGAAGAATTTTCATATCAAATTGCTAAGCATGCATTCAATTGACTATCTTAAATCTGCTGTAGATAAGTCTTTATTTTGATCTTCACCACCCAGTTTGCTATCTGCACCAAAGGTGAATAAGTCAAATTCACCATTTGCACCAGGGCTGACATATTGATATTCATTTTTCCATGGGTCTTGCGGCATTCTTGCCAAGTAACCACCTTTGCGCCAATTTTTTGCTTCCGGACTTCCAGAGGGCTTATTAACTAAGGCTTGTAATCCTTGTTCAGTTGTCGGGTAATTAAAGTTGTCTAATCGATAAAGATTCAATGCTGATTCAATGGCACGAATATCGCTAAGTGCTTTTTTAACCCGTGCTTCTTCAACTTGACCAAAAATATTTGGCGCAATCACTGCTGCTAACAGGCCAATGATGACCACCACAACGATGATCTCAATCAGTGTGAAGCCTCGCATACCATGTTGTTTATAGTTACTACATTTATTCATAATCGTGTATATCTCTCGTTAAATTAACTCGCTGATTATTAAGGACAAATTTTATCAAATTGTAACAACTTGCTTGTTTGCTCAGTGCTATTCGCTTTCGTTGTTGGAGCGTTTGAACAGATAATTGGCATTTATTGAAAAGCCTTAAAAATAGCGCATTATTCATTTAAATTACAGTAAGTTATATATTATATATAAGGTAAATTAGCTTGATAGTTGATCGGTTTATTGTCCTACTAATTGGTTCAAGTTAAAGATCGGCATTAGGATTGCCATCACGATACCCAGCACCATAATGCCCATGCCGACGATAATAAGAGGCTCTAATAGTTTCAAAGTGGTATTGATGACTGTGTTTAATTCTCGTTCTTGCTGAGTGGCTGCACGATCTAACATTTGTTCTAAATTTCCACTCTGCTCACCACTTGCAATGAGGTGAAGCGTCATTGGTGGAAAGTGACCAGAACGTTCTAGTGACGTATGAATATTGGCGCCTTCACTAATACTCACTGCTGCTTCTTGGACTGCCTGGCGCATGGGCCGGTTCATAATGACTTCTGCTGCGATACGCAAGGAATCCAGCACTGGCACACCCGATGCCGTCATGATACTTAACGTTCTAGAAAAACGTGCTGTATTGACCCCACGAGTGAGACGACCCACGATCGGCATACGTAAGAGGTATTTATGCACTTGTGTTCGAAATGATTCGCTACGCATTGCGCGCCCAAATAGAATAATCGCAGCGATAATGGCAACTAATATAAAAATTCCATACGAAGCCAAAAAATTGCTCGATGAAATTAATATCCTAGTTAATAGAGGTAATTCCTGCCCCAAGTCAGCAAATATTCCAACCACTTTGGGAACCACTACAACTACTAAAAGAACTACCACGCTTAAAGCAATAAACAACAACGCAATAGGATAGACCAATGCGCCGACAACACTTTGTGTCGTTTCTTGTTTGGTCTCGGTGTAATCCGCAAGTCGGTCTAATACGGAATCAAGGTATCCAGATTTTTCACCCGCAGCAATTGTCGCGCGATACATTTCTGGAAACGCAGATGGGAACTCGCTCATAGCTTTCTCTAGCGAGTAGCCTTCTGTAACTCTGGAACGCACGCCCATAATGGTACGTTTTACTTTTGCTTTCTCCGTGTGATTACCAACCGTTCTTAATGATTCCTCAAGAGGTGTACCCGAACGCACCAATGTTGAAAGTTGACGGGTAAACAATGCGAGATCCGTTGTACTAAAGCCACGTGAGAAAATTCCCTTAACTGCTGATTTTTCACCACGTTCTCTAACCTGGTTGATTGCAAGTGGATCAAATCCTTTTGAGCGTAATTCTTGACGCGCGGAACGAGGACTATCACCTTCGATGACACCACGTTTTTCACGGCCGGCAGTATCGAGTGCGGTATATTCAAATGCAGGCATGATAGGCTCGAGGTTTAGTACTCAACATCTTCTTTCGTCACACGCATGACTTCTTCAAGTGTAGTTACTCCCTCAAGCACCAAGCGAATTCCGTCTTGTCGAATACTCGCTGTTTTTTGGTGTGCATATTTTTCTAATTCTTGTTCTGCACCAATGTCGTGAATCATACTACGCATGGTTTCATCAATTGTGACAAGTTCGTATATACCCGTTCGACCAGCATAGCCAGTGTTGTTGCATGCCGTGCATGAACCAGGCGAATAGATTGTGGGTGGCGAACTGACATCTTTACCAGCTAATTTTAATTGCTCCATTTCAACATCACTCGCAGTATGAGCAGTTTTACATTCCTCGCAAAGTACCCTTACCAATCGTTGTGCGAGCACAGCAACTAAACTGGAAGATAATAAAAAAGGTTCTACACCCATGTCGCGCATACGTGTGATTGCGCCAACAGCAGTGTTAGTGTGCAGGGTAGAGAACACCATATGGCCAGTTAAACTTGCCTGTACGGCAATGGATGCTGTTTCTAAATCACGAATCTCACCAACCATCACTACATCCGGGTCTTGACGTAAAATTGCACGCAAACCACGTGCAAACGTCATATCAACTTTGCCATTGACTTGTGTTTGTCCAATGCCATCAATGAAATATTCAATTGGGTCTTCTACCGTTAAGATATTTCGTTTTTTATCATTAATCTCACTCAGTGCAGCATAAAGTGTTGTTGTTTTACCTGAGCCTGTAGGGCCTGTTACTAAAACAATACCGTGTGGTTTTTCAATGGCTGCTTTGATTTTATTATGCAGGTCGGTCTGTAAACCAAGATGTTCTAGATCTAAACGTCCCGCTTGTTTGTCTAGCAAACGCAATACGACTCGTTCGCCATGACCAGAGGCCAGTGTAGAAACACGCACATCAACCGGTCGACCAGCAATGCGCAAGGAAATGCGACCGTCTTGTGGCAAACGCTTTTCTGCAATATCTAGTGCTGCCATTACTTTTATTCGTGAAACAACTAATGCACCTAAGTTGCGTGGTGGTTGCAAGACTTCACGTAAAACACCATCGACGCGCATTCTTACTGATAATCTAGATTCGAATGTTTCAATATGAATATCAGAAGCACCTTCTTTAACAGCTTGTGTGAGTAACGCATTAATCAAGCGAATAATAGGTGCATCATCATCAGCATCCATTAAATCTTGCGGTTCTGGCAATGCCTCTGCAAGGCTGTTTAAATCAAGATCATCTTCAAAGCCTTCCATTAATGCCAATGTGCCAGTTGCACTATCGTCATATAGCTGTGTTAACAGCTCATCAAATTCTTCATCTGACAATGTACGAATGTTTAGCGGCTTCCCAACAAAACGCCTTGCTTCAGCAAGAGAGGGGGGTTTTACATCGGGGCGTTGAAAAATCATCACACGACCATTGATCTCATTTCCAATTAAGATGCCATGACGTTTGGCAAAACTAAATGGGGGTCTACGTATTTCCCGTGGCGCAGATGAGACTTGTGAATTTTCGGCTTCCATTGGGTTCAATTACTCAAGAATAATCACATCTGAATCAGTGGGTATTGATAAATTTTCTGATTGATTTTCTTCTACTGCCGCTCCATCAAGTTCAATCGTTTCGAGTTCAACTTCTACAGGCTCATCAATGGCTGTAGTTTCAATACCGGGTGATTGTTGCAGCAACTGATCAACTGAAACGGGTGAAGTTGAAGACACGGTACCGCCACCGGGTAGCTGTGTAACAAGTTCGTCTAAATCTGGAAGTAATTTAGCACCATTTTTAATTAATCCACGCTCGCTAATTTCTGATTCAATTTGCTTAGCGCGTAAAAAACTATATTTTGAGTTTGTCGCATAACTACTTGTCGCTGCATCACGCACAATGACCGGATGGATAAAAACCATCAAGTTTTGTTTGTCATTAGTAGTGGATGTTGCCTTAAATAAATGACCCAGCAATGGAATATCGCCTAGCAAAGGAACTTTTTGGACATTATCTCTAAATGAATCTTCTATCAAACCACCTAGCACAATAGTTTGTTGATCCTTAGCCAACACACTTGTGCTGATAGAACGTTTGTTTGTAATTAAATCACTTGCAACTGCAGAGGATGAAATAGAGGATGATTCTGTTTCGATATCCAACTTAACACTATCACCTTCATTAATTTGCGGTGTGATACGCAGCGTTATACCAACATCTTCACGCTCAATAGTTTGAAATGGATTTACGGCCGAATCCGTTCCTGAACCCGTATTGGTAAATTGTCCTGTTATGAACGGAACATTCTGTGCAACGACAATTTCAGCTTCCTCATTATCAAGCGTCATTAGTTGCGGGGTGGATAAGATATTCGTTGCTGTATCACCTTCAAGTGCTCGTATAAGTGCGGCAAATCGATCCTTACCACTCAACTTAGCTGCGCCAACAAATGCCCCACTTGTGATCGCGCCAATTGGATTCGCTGTGTCACCCAATACACCGGTAAGATCAATGCCGCTATTGGGCAATAGCGTGCCAAAAGCGGGCGTTGTTCCAGATGACCGATCGGTTGGAACATAGGCAAATTCAACGCCTAAATCCTTCGCCAAGTTTGTTGATACTTCTGCAATTACGGCTTCGACGAGTACTTGTGCACGGCGTACGTCAAGTTGTCGAATAATTCTTTTTAAACTATCAAATTTTGCGGGTGCGGCCGTAATGACTAATGCATTGTTTGTCTCATCTGCTTGTATATCAACTTCACTTGATCCAGCCGAAGAAGTTGTAGCATTACCACCTTGCTGACCCTCTTGTGCTTCAAATTGAGAAACACCTAAGAGGATAGGGGCCAATTCTGATGCTTTGGCATATTTTAAAAATACGACCTGAGAATTTCCGCCACCTTGTAAAGGTGTATCCAAATGCGCAATGATGCCACGAATTCTTAAGCGAGCTGCGTTATCGCCAGACAATAAAATACTATTTGAACGTTCATCAGCAGCGAGTGTTGTGCCACCAGGCACTTGTCCTTGGGCATCTTGGCGATTCATTGAATTGATGATGCGAACCACTTCAGCTGCTGAAGCATGTTGCAAAGGAACGACTTCAATTTCTTGACTGTCAGGTCGGTCAATTCGATTAATGATAGTAATCAGTCTTTGGATATTAGCTGCCCGATCTGATACAACGAGTACATTGCTGTTCGGATACGCTGCCAAGTGGCCTTGTTGTGGCACGAGAGGACGTAAAATAGGCACCATTTGCGCTGCTGGGACATTTTTAATTGGCACAACACGTGTAACAAGTTCATCACCCGTTGCTTGTGTGCTTCCACCGCCTGTAATAACAGGGCCTTGTTTGGCATTAACGTCAGGTAGAATTTTAATGATCTCACCAACTTTTACTGCCGCATAACCATGCACCTGCAAAACGGATAGGAAAACTTGATAAACTTCTTCGCGACTCATCGGTCTTGCTGAGACAACAGTAACCTTAGCCTTCACACGCGGATCAACGACAAAATTGCGGCCAGTCGCTTCAGCGACAGTTTCGATAAACGAGCGTATATCCGCATCTTTAAGATTGAGCGTGACACCTGTTTGGGCAAATGTCGCCGAGCTGGCAACAAAAACCGCGATTGCTAGCGTCAAAGCCTTTATAAGGTGGCTAAAGTTAGACTTATTTTTCATTTAGTTACGCAATTTTTACAATAAAGTGATTTGATTTTCAGCTTATCAGGATACGCCCATACCGCAACAATGTGCCTGATATTTATACACTAGAACATTGCTTTTATAGCCGGATATACAACTCTGTGTTCCAGATTCCATGATTAACGGGTTATCCATATTCAGGTTCGCGCCTATTATTGATTGAGGTCCTGAAAGAGGGTGATTTCCGTGCCTGCACGGTTCACCACCATGGTGACTTCGCTAGCAGTTGCCAATGATTGCATAGCTTGAGGACCTTTATTTGGCGCATCTAAGTCAACATCATTAATTTTGGTAACTACATCACCAGGTTCTAAGCCGAGTTGGTAAAACATATCCGTATTTTTACTCGGGGTCAGCTTATAACCCATGAATTGACCATCCTGATTTTGTTCAGGAGCGGCATTTATAAACTCTGTCAAACGCACAGGGTTTTTCATGATTTCTTGGCGAAATTGACCCAACGATTCAAAATCAGTTTTCGCTACTGTGGGTGCTTGATTGCTAGTCGTTAGTTTCTTGTTTGGAGTAAGTTTTTTGTTAAACGCTTTTGCATTCGCTCTTGGCAATCGTAATGTTTCCATTCGAATGTCACGCTCTAGGATGACACGATCGGAAAACACCGCATGTAAGGTGGCACCGCCAGGCACGTCATCACCTAGTGCATAGTGTTTAATTTTGTTTCCACCGCTGGATATGATGGCATAGCCATAATCCTTATCACCTGCAAGTACGCCTAATAATTTCAAATTAAGTGTGGTATCCGGTGCATCTTCAACTTTTTTCACATTCGTTTCAGGTGCAGGCTTACCCATTAAATGCAGTTGAGCAATTTTTCGATCATGATTAGCACGCGGTTGTGGTTTTACATTTGTTGGAGCTGCAGTAGGGGCTACCGCAATATTGTCCACATCACTTCCAAAAAACCCCCAGATAACTTTAGCTAATGTGATGAGAATTAGCATGACCAATGCAATGCTGACCCAACGGGGTAGCTTCATTTCGATCTTGGGCCACATGGCCTGTAATGTTGCAGCATCCATACTTTAATACTTGATCATGATCAGCGCTTAGCCTATTTAAATGTGCGTAGGTTTAATTAACCTATCTAGTTTATCTACTTGACAGCAAAAGCATGGTTAGCGTAACTTTCGCCGCCTCTGTTAAAGAAGAAATTCTTCAATAGGGCAAATTACTTACTTAATGTCCCCATCGTCTAGAGGCCTAGGACACTGCCCTTTCACGGCGGCAACAGGGGTTCGAATCCCCTTGGGGACGCCATTATTCGAGTTTCAAACTAGAATGATGAGCAGTTTTTTCAAACTGTTGCCACAACTCTAACTCACTCATTAAACATAGAGTTTTCTACAGGCTTGAGATACTAATGCCCTGATGGAGGGTAGTAAATAGCTTATATTTGGTCGTGAATTTTTCCCATTTAAATCTTATCTAGAACGGGAATTTTTCACGGATTAAATCTAGACAAAATAGCTTAAAGAACTCAAATTAGATGCGGCTTAAATTAATTAAACATCACATTAAGATTATTTTCTAATAGGCTGATAAATATCATTAAAACCTTTTAAAGATAGCTCAAGTAATGAAATTTCAATTAAATAGGCTTGATGTTTTTCATTAGCATAAGTAAATTATGAAATATTAATATAGTAATATCTAGTTTTTCCTAGTTGGAGTAC
>CAJIAE010000265.1_pt1 | contig 10222 bp, 9 predicted proteins | sample 9199101 | NCBI WGS metagenome assembly CAJIAE01 (sample SAMEA7708273, study PRJEB35096) | sediment metagenome | biome: marine neritic benthic zone biome [ENVO:01000025]; feature: sediment [ENVO:00002007]; material: shallow marine sediment [ENVO:03000034] sea grass bed [ENVO_01000059] ...
TCGGACGTATTGAAATCGCAATTACATTAAGCCTCATTAACTTTATCACCTTAAAGTACATTAAGATGCTCAAAAAAAATAAGTAAAAGCTTTAATCAATTATTTTTAACGTTATAATTTTTGAAGTTAGAAGAAATAAATAAATGTATAAATTAACTAATGCATAGCATCCTTTATTTTTTCATCAGCTTTTTGTTTATCGTCTTTATCTGCAATAGGAACCTCGTGGCTAATAGAAACTTCTTCTGTATATGCTAACTCAACGAGAATAGGGAAATGATCTGATCCAAAACTTTCTAAACGCTCAATATTTATCAATTTAAAATGTTTAGATGCAAATGCATGATCAAGTGGAAACCGCAAAAATGGAAATTTCGCATGAAAGGAATTATACATGCCACGTCCTATCCTTGGGTCAAGCAAATTGCTGACTTTTTGAAATAGCGTAGTTGTGTATGACCATGCAACATCATTTAAATCTCCTGCAACAATAGAAGCTCCCCCATGTTGCTTGACTCTTTTCCCAACTAAAAGTAACTCTGCATCTCTTTCAGTCGTGTCAGAGGTTTCTTGTGGGGCAGGAGGTTTCGGATGCAAGCAATGCATGTCTATATTTTTACCGGAAGGTAGGCATACTTTAGCGTGAATTGAAGGGACATCTTCTTCAACTAAGTTCTCAACTGAGTATTCTGTGAAATCAAACTTAGAATAAAGTGTCATACCATATGTGTTCTCCAATGGTCTGGAAACAACATTATTGAAATTTATTTTTTGCGTAAGCTTATCATGCCATTCAAGATTCACTTCTAAAACGAGCAGCAGATCGGGGTCATGTTTATGAATGATTTCAACAAGACCATTTACATTTTTATTTTCCATAAAAACATTTGAAATCATTAGTCTTATGCAATCAACATCTCCATCATTGGCTTTAAAATCAAGCATTTGTTTTTTGTATATAAGTGTATATGGGACAATTTTAGAGATCTGATATAGAAGACAAGCCATTAGAAAGGTAGCTATCACAACTGAAGTAATAGCCGACATTCCTAATGTATAAATTACAGTAAGTAGTGCGGTAAGAATTAGCGCTGAAATTTGCAATCTAGGAAATTCAAAGACACGTATCCACCATGCATCATGCTTAAGTAATGGTAATAACGTAGCGATAACCAAAAATGCCGAAAATGCAATGAGAAATTCGTAATTCAATTAGCAGAAAATATTATTAAAAAGGTATATTACAGCTTTTACATTAAATATTGAAGAAAGAAAATTGGTAAATTCGAATTTAGAGCATATAAAAAAAATTTTTATATGTATGTATTTATTCACTTGTTCATAATAAAGAAAATCTAGACATGTTTAAGCAATTTATAAAAACTATTTGATCAAAAGAATGATTACATATTATTTTATTAATTTATGAAAGCGTATGACAATTGATCAACAAATGTAGATTAACCGTTTTGGAACAATCAATTATAATGAACTTGTTGACCAAGTAAAAGCCAGTCACATTTACAATTGTCAACACAGAATTTTATTTCACATGTAAAAAGATAGCCAAACGATCCCCCAGATAATTAATCCCAGCCCAGAAATAGTGCGCATTACTTTTACTGAAATTGGCAAAACTTTTTCAAGTAAAACAAAAATTGTGATGAGAATGACCCACAGCATATTCATTACACCTACTGCAAAGAGAATGAGCATAAGCACCCAACAGCAACCCACACAAAATAGACCATGATGAATACCCATTCTCAATGCACCACCATAACCTTCTTTCCATGCTGTCATGATGAATCCCAAAGGTGTGCGGCATTGGTTTAAGCAAACATCTTTCAATGGTGTAAATTGATAGATACCCGCTATAATTAGAATACTTCCGCTTAGTAAGTAACTCTTGCTATCCATCATTGGGTCTAGCAGACCTTTCTCATGCAATGGCCATTGAATAAGGCTGACTAAAACACTAAATATTCCCCATGCCAGTAAATAACCTGATAAAAACAGCCACGTTGGGGCATAAGGCTGTTGTTTAAGCTTTTTGCTTTTGTTAACGGTTGCAAACATGGTAACCATGGGAACAACTGTTGGCGTCATCATCGCTACCATCATGATGAACCACATTAAAATCAACATAAAAAAATCATAAAGTGTCCATGTGCGTGTACCACTTAATGGTGGCATCCACATATCAACCAAATGCATATTATGCATAGCCCATGCCATATAGAACATATAGCTCCAACCTATTGCAGCGACGATAAACAGGCCGAAAAAGATGATGTTTTTATCTTTTGTGTTTAGTTGCACGGTTATTATTGATTTTTCAGTCATTTTTTAAGGTGTGCTTTTTGAAAAAAGCGCTATAATTATTTTCATATACATATTACTTGGTAGGGTGCTGCTATGGCTATTTCAAATTGGAAAGTAGAAGGCAAATATTTCGAATCATGTAACTGTGAAAATTTATGCCCGTGTATTTTATTGAAAGACCCCACTGAAGGTTTTTGTGAGGCGATGGTTGGATGGCACATTGAGAAAGGGCACTGTGATGATGTGACATTGGATGGTGTAAAAGTTGGCGTTTGGTTACATGCGCCCGGTAATCTAACTGAAGGTAATTGGAAACTTGCACTTTATGTAGATGAAAGTGCAAACGACGATCAATTTGAGGCGATTACCAAATTGTGGAGTGGTGAGGGCGGAGGTCATTTAGCCGTAATTGCTGGTTTGGTTGGCGAAGTAATGGGTGCAGAAAAAGCCAAGATTTCTTTTGAATACAGTGATAATAAAAAACATTTAGTCATTGAAGGGCTGGGTGAAAATGAAATGGTGCCGATGGAAGGTGCAGATGGTAGAAATGTGATTGTTACAGATCCACCATTAGCGGTTGCGCCAAATAACCCAATTACTGTGCATGAATCTGTTAAAGCACACTATGAAGGTCATGGTTATACATGGAATCAATCAGGAAAAGCGGGTTTGGCTTCCCCATTTCAATACGGACCTTAAATACTAAATTTTGTAGAAATTTAATATATTTATAATATTTCTATTCTATAGTTAATCGTTTTAACTTTTAACATCTTCTGATTAATAAATTCCGATGGGTATCTTTGAGCGATACCTCACGCTATGGGTGGGGTCATGTATTTTACTTGGTGTATTATTAGGGAATAGTCTCCCAGCGCTTTTTCAGATCATTGCTAGAGCCGAATACGTAAATGTTAATTTTGTTGTAGCTATACTTATTTGGGTAATGATTTACCCAATGATGCTGCAAATCGACTTTACAGCAATAAAAAGTATTGGTGACAAGCCGAAAGGTATTCTATTAACCATAGTTGTAAATTGGCTTATTAAGCCTTTTACTATGGCAGCATTGGGTTGGTTGTTCTTTAAAGTATTCTTCGCAAATTGGGTTGATCCTCAATCAGCAAATGAGTATATCGCTGGGATGATTTTATTGGGCGTCGCACCTTGTACTGCGATGGTATTTGTTTGGAGTCAACTTACAAAAGGTGATCCAAATTACACCCTGGTACAAGTCTCCATAAATGACATCATTATGATTTTCGCTTTTGCACCGATTGCAGCATTCTTGTTAGGGGTGACAGATATCGAAGTGCCATGGGAGACTTTGCTGCTATCCGTTGTGTTATATGTGCTACTGCCATTAATTGCAGGTGTTTTGACGCGTAAAAAACTTATGCTGGGTACTGATACTCGGCAAGTTGATCGCCTAGTAAGCAAGCTTAAGTCTTGGTCGATAGTAGGCTTGCTTGCAACCGTTATTATTTTATTTGGATTGCAGGCTGGAAAAATCATCAGCCAACCGTCTGTAATAGTTTTAATTGCGATTCCATTGCTAATTCAAACCTATGGCATTTTTGCAATTGCTTATAGTGCAGCGATAGCATTGCGATTACCACACAACATTGCCGCTCCCGCTTGTTTAATTGGTACCTCTAATTTTTTTGAGCTTGCCGTTGCCGTTGCGATATCTTTATTTGGTTTACACTCAGGTGCTGCGTTAGCAACAGTGGTTGGAGTATTGGTAGAAGTTCCAGTGATGTTGTCTTTAGTGGGGTTTGTAAATCGCACGCATAACTGGTTTAAAGCTTAATTTCGTTACTTTAAGAGACTTTTACTCTAACCACATTCATCATCTCCATTTCCATACCCGCTATATTTTCGATAGTAGGATAATAGGTCAAGTTAACTCGTTGCCCTTGCAAATTTTTATATTTCTTTTTGCGTTTGTAGCGAAAAGGCACTTCGCATCCCTCAATCATTAGAGTATTTAGAAACCAACCATCTTTTTCTCTTTGCACATGAGAAGTGACTTTAATCATGTCACTATGCGTGAGTTTCTCATGCTTTTTGATAAGTAATTCGGGTTCTCTGTTTTTCATTTTCTATTATAATTAAGGAACCGTTTCGGTTAACGTCTCTTCTGGTTGCTGCTTAATTTGTTTTTCTCGTAAGATGATGATGCCAGCAGAAATAATTAACAGTGCACCAGTTACCGTGAGCAGTGTAATGATTTCATTCCAAAATACCCAGCCAATGAACGCGGCAAATAATATAGAGGAATAGGTGAATGGTGCAATCCTGCTTGCGGGCGCAAGCACATAAGCTTTAGTCAAAAATAACTGACCTAGGGTGCCAAAGGTGCCAAGTAATATTAATAACATCCATTGATTTAAATCTGGATTTTTCCAATACCAAAACATTGGTAATGCAGAAACGGAAAGACTGATCAGACCAAAATAAAAGACGATTCGGCTTGTTGGTTCAGTGTTGGACATTCTTCGTATAGTGACTTTAGCAAGAGCAGCCAACGCGCCACCTAAAAGACCAGCGAGTGATGCAATATGTACAGTTCCCGTCGGTTTCAAAACGAGTATTACTCCTAGAAAGCCAATCATAATAGCCATTATTGCACGTAGCGAGATATGTTCACTTAACCAAACGAAAGCGATGATAGGAATAAATAAAGGCGCGCTTATTTTTAATAGCATGGCATCTGCTAATGGCAATTCAGATAATGCATAAAAGAAACAATACATGGCAGATACACCTGAAAGTGAACGTAAAAGGTGCCATTTTAAATTGTCTGATTTAAGTGTTTTAAAACCCAGTTTGTAAATGATAGGCAATAAAACGAGTAGACCAAAAAGATTTCTAAAAAATAAGATATTCTGGCTAGGAAGATTTTCTGATAAATATTTTACTAATGAACCCATGCCCACAAAACATAATTCTGCAATCATGGCAAAAACACAACCAAGTAAAATATTATTAGCTCTCATTCAATAAAAAAGCCTCTGCAACGCATAATTGCAGAGGCTTTGATTTTTTAAGCGTACAAATTGCTAGGCTGCCAATTGTCTTAATACGTAATGGAGAATGCCACCATTTTGGTAATACTCAACCTCTTGTGGTGTATCGATTCGCACTTTGACATCAAATGATTTCTTGCTGCCATCATCAGCAGTTGCAGTCACTGTTACTGTCTTAGCTGAACCATTTTGCAAGCCAGTAATATCAAATACCTCAGTACCGGATAAACCTAATGATTCTGCTGTATCGCTATCTTTGTACTGTAAGGGAAGAATGCCCATGCCGACTAAGTTTGAACGGTGAATACGTTCATAACTTTCAGCGATTACTGCACTCACACCTTGTAATTTTGGCCCTTTTGCAGCCCAATCACGTGATGAGCCCGAACCGTATTCTTTACCTGAAAGAATAATCGTTGGAACATTTTCTTCTTTATAACGCATGGCTGCATCAAAGATTGACATTTGTTCACCACTTGGTTGATGTAGTGTTACTCCGCCTTCTGTTCCGGGAGCCATCTTGTTGCGCAAACGTATGTTCGCAAAGGTACCACGCATCATAACTTCATGATTGCCACGTCGAGAACCATAAGAGTTAAAGTCTTTAGGATCTACGCCTTTTTCAATTAAATATTTAGCAGCAGGACTGTCCGGTGCAATTGCACCTGCTGGTGAAATGTGATCTGTGGTAACTGAATCACCTAAGTATGCTAAAACACGCGCGCCATGGATATCTGAAACATCACCAACCTTAGCAGTCATACCTTTGAAATAAGGTGGATTGTTAATGTATGTTGAATCATCCCAAGCGTACAAATTGCTATCCGCAGCATCAAGGTTATTCCAGTTGCTTTCGCCGTGGAACACGTCTTGATAAGAGTTGACATATTGCTCAGTGGTTAAAAAATTTGTAACTACATCAGTTACTTCATTTTGTGTTGGCCAAATATCTTTTAGATAAACAGGCTTACCATCTTTGTCTTCAGCGAGTGGTTCATTGTAAACATCAATATCCATACGACCGGCAATTGCATATGCGACAACTAGCGGTGGGGAAGCAAGATAGTTCATGCGAATTAATGCATGCACACGGCCTTCAAAATTACGATTGCCAGATAATACGGACGTGGTCACTAAATCATTTTCAGTAATAGCATTGGCCACAGGTTCTGGAAGTGGACCGGAATTACCAATACATGTTGTGCAACCATAGCCAACGATATGAAAACCAAGTTTTTTCAGGTCATCCATAACACCGGCATTCTCTAAATATTCCGTTACGACTCGCGATCCTGGTGCAAGTGAAGTTTTTACCCAAGGTTTCACTTTAACACCACGTGCAGCTGCTTTACGTGCCACCAGGCCAGCACCTAACATTACGCTCGGGTTTGATGTATTCGTACACGATGTAATTGCCGCAAGTACAACTGCACCATCAGATAAAGTTTCTTTCCTACCATTAATTTCAATCTCAACACTGCCTTTGCTCTGAATATCACGCTCTTTTTTGAGTGCAGCAATATCTCTTACAAAGGCGGTTTTGGATTCACTAAGTGAAATACGATCTTGTGGACGCTTGGGTCCAGAAATACTTGGTACGACATCCGCAAGGTTTAATTCAATATGTTCGCTGAATTCAACTCCTTCGCGTACACCTTCACGCCACATCCCGGTTGCTTTTGCATATGCTTCTGCGAGTGCAACGGCTTGTGCATCACGTCCGGTTTGTTCTAAATAACGAATTGTCTCGGCATCGATAGGGAAGATGCCACAGGTCGCGCCATATTCTGGTGCCATATTCGCGATAGTTGCCCGATCAGCTAATGGGAGTACGTCTAATCCATCTCCATAAAATTCAACAAACTTGCCAACAACACCATGTTTACGAAGCATTTCCACGATGACGAGCACTAAATCGGTCGCAGTGGCACCCTCAGGAAGGCTGCCTGTTAACTTGAAGCCGACTACCTTAGGAATGAGCATTGAAATTGGTTGGCCAAGCATTGAAGCCTCAGCCTCGATGCCACCTACACCCCAGCCTAAAACACCCACTCCATTAATCATTGTGGTGTGGGAATCTGTACCTACTACTGAATCCGGATAGGCTTGGGTGGTATCACCTAGATCTTTCGCGAATATTACGCGCGCCAAGTATTCTAGATTTACTTGGTGAACAATACCTGTACCTGGTGGAACGACTTTAAAATTAGAGAATACATTTTGGCCCCATTTTAAAAATTGATAACGTTCTTTGTTACGGCTGAATTCTAATTTCTCATTCAGATCCATCGCGTTATCACTACCAAAATTATCTACTTGAACGGAGTGGTCAATCACCATTTCAGCCGGTTGCAATGGGTTAATCTTTTCAGGATCACCGCCCAATTTTTTCATTGCGTCTCGCATGGCGGCAAGATCTACAACACAGGGTACGCCAGTAAAATCTTGCATCAGGACTCGTGCCGGACGAAAAGCAATTTCTTTGCTTGGCTCAGCTTTCGCATCCCAATTAAGGATCGCTTCGATGTCTTGCTTCGTTACGGTTTTGTTATCTTCATAGCGAAGTAGGTTTTCGAGCAGGATTTTGATTGAATATGGTAAACGTGCAGCTTGAGGTAAATTACCAACATTAAAAATCTCATAGGAATGTCCATTAACATCCAAGCTGGATTTGGTATCAAAACTGTTACTCATGAAAGCTCCTCAGCATTGCGTTTAGTTCTATTTAGCTTGTGATCAAGCTGGGATCAAAAAAAGGAGCGTGATTATCCGGTATTTTGCCAGTGAGAGTAACTGCCTGTAAGTGGTAAATTGGCCCAGAATCAGGATCTTATTGTACTTTGTGCTGCTTTTTTTATGCTGCAGAGCGACGTTCTAGCTCGAGAAGATTATTTAACAGAGATTTTCGCGCCATTAACAAAGCCCAACGTTTACCGCCTGCCTGTTTCCACAACACGATAGCACGTATACCAGCCAACAGAAGGGCACGTATTTTACTGGCATTATCACCCGTTTTTAAGTAGACAGGGTCACCCTCTATGATTAATTTTGGGCCGAGTGGGCTAATGTGCTCACGATATAAGGCTCCCAATTCTTCAGTAATTTCATCTAGAGAATCAGACACGGATTCAAATTGATTGCTTATACGTTCTATTTGGCCGCTAAGAGATGACACCACGCGATTATTTTCTTCAAGTTTAGATGCAAGGTACATGAGGTTAATTGCATAACGTGTGCGTTCAATCGCATGTTTTTCACTTTTGTTTTGTAATGCTGTTCTTAATGTTTGTATACCAAGCTGTAAATTACTAATAGAACCATAAACATCGATATAGCTATCTGGGTCAATATTTAAAATACTAGTGATTGTAGGTACCATGCAAGAATGGTGAGTATTCCCTTCCCAAGCGATATTCTGCACCAATGCGAGCGATTGATATAAGCCCGCAAGTGCTATGGTTTGATTTTGTGTAACAGTAAACACTTTTTTGATGATTAGTTATATCGTTGGTTAATAATACCACCACCCAGACAGATATCATCTTGATATAGCACGACACTTTGCCCAGGTGTAATAGCCCATTGTGGTTCATCAAACGAAACTTCATAAGAGTCGTTATCAATTTTTTGTAATGAGCAAGCTTGATCCTCTTGTCTATAACGTGTTTTTGCTTTCAAGTTATTTTGATTGTTTGGCTCGTGTCCTGATATCCAATGAAAGTCCTGCGCTATTAATTTATTATGTAATAAAGATTCATGTTCTCGACCTTGCACAACAAACAAAGTATTAGATTCAGTATTTTTGTCGCTTACATACCAAGGCGCCTCGGAATGATTCTGTTGACCACCAATACCTAAACCTTGTCGTTGACCCATGGTATAAAACATTACACCTTCGTGTGTGCCAATGACCTCACCATCTAATGTTTTTATTTCACCCTGTTTGGCTGGAATAAACTTTTGCAAAAAATCACGAAATTTTCGTTCGCCAATAAAACATATTCCCGTACTGTCTTTTTTATCGAAAGTGTCAAATCTATTTTGTTGGGCTATTTTTCTTACCACTGACTTCTCTAAACTACCCAATGGAAAGAGTGATTTTGTGAGTTGCTGTTGATCAAGTGTATGTAAAAAATAACTTTGATCTTTGTTTCCATCTGCTCCTTTGTGTAATTGCGCTACAGATTCATTATGACTACAAATAGCATAATGACCAGTGGCAATGTAATCTGCTTCCAAATTTAATGCATGATCAAGAAATGCCCGAAATTTTATTTCTTTGTTGCAGATAATGTCCGGGTTTGGGGTTCTGCCAGCCTCATACTCGGATAAAAAATATTCAAATACTCGGTCCCAGTATTCGCTTGAAAAGTTTACCGTGTGTAAATGAATACCAATTTGATCGCAAATCTTTTCTGCATCTGCCAAATCAACGGCTGCTGAACAATATTCCTGGTTGTCATCTTCTTCCCAATTCTTCATAAACAAACCTTCCACATGAAAGCCTTGTTTTTTTAATAAGAGCGCCGCAACCGATGAGTCGACACCACCTGACATGCCGACAATGATTTTATTGTTCATTTATGTAAGGGATTAATCTAATTACCAATGTTGGTGAATATTACGAAAAATTTCTAGTGATAAACGTTTTCCCGCTAAATAATCATTTAAACTTTCAGTTACCAGGGTGCTTCTTATTTTGGATTCAGGTAGAGCAAAAATCTCATCTGCTGTGTGCCAATCCGCCTTAATGATGCCGTCATCTAGTTTTGATGAAATTTGCTCATCACTTGTTTCACCACAAAATGTAAAGCGCAAAAATGTTTCATCCTTACGTGGATGTTTCCACTGATATATCCCTACCA
>CAJIAE010000274.1_pt1 | contig 9875 bp, 9 predicted proteins | sample 9199101 | NCBI WGS metagenome assembly CAJIAE01 (sample SAMEA7708273, study PRJEB35096) | sediment metagenome | biome: marine neritic benthic zone biome [ENVO:01000025]; feature: sediment [ENVO:00002007]; material: shallow marine sediment [ENVO:03000034] sea grass bed [ENVO_01000059] ...
CTGTGTTGCACTAGGGTGAAAAGCGGCCTGTTTTTTGCGAATTGAAATAATTCGTTTCAAATCATGAAATACCTTGCAGTTTTTTGAGGTGTAATCACTAAAAATCTCTTCTAGTTCTTCAAACTGCCACTGCCCTCGGTTTATAGCGCGCTTCTGCTTTGTTTGAGAATATTTCTCATAGTCATTTTCTCCAGCCAACAGACTATGAATATAAAATGCCGGTATACCTTCTAGGCCCAACATAATAATCTGAGAACACAAGAATCTTTGGATTTGCAGAGCGTCTTTTCCAGTTGCCGTACCTTGCATGGCATCCATCCATGTTATATTGATTTCATAAGGACGCTCACCCGCGCTAGTAATGGATCTTGTACTAACTTTGCCGCCAAACTTTTTCATACCTTCAGCCAATGCATCGGTAGTTTTATCATCAAGAAGGCCTTCTAAAGGGCGCAATCCAATACCATCGTGTGAGGCAGTGAAATTCAAATAAGTGCAATTACGTGGCGCAGGAGGAAGACTCATAGACCAACGCACTAAATGTTCCGAAGTTCCAAACCACATGGCGTGTAATAACAATGGCGGTAAACTAAAATTATATATGATATGCGCTTCATTAGAATTACCAAAATATTTTAAGTTTTCCATATTGGGAATATTGGTTTCGGTAACAAAAATTGCTTTCGGATAATAACGCTCGATAAGCAAACGAAATACTTTTACTATTTCGTGTGTCTCAGTTAAATTGATACATGCTGTACCAATACACTTCCATAAAAATGCAATTGCATCCAGACGGATAATACGCACACCTTGTTGCATATAGAATTTAAGAATTGCGATAAATTCCAGCAAGACATCGGGATTAGAAAAATCCACATCGACTTGATCAGCACTAAATGTACACCAAACATGCTTGGTCCCAGCATTAGTATCTACCGCTTGTAATAGTTTACTTGCGCGTGGGCGCACGACCTTACTTAAAGCTTCTTGCTGTTGTGTCTGAATAAAATAATCGCAACCTGGTTTTTCATTATTGATAAATTGCCGGAACCACTTGCTTTTTGAAGAGATATGATTAATCACCAAATCGACCATGAGATCAAAATGTTCAGCAATATTTCTAATATCTTGCCAATCTCCAAGCTCGGTATTTACTTGCTTATAATCAATCACCGCAAAACCATCATCAGAGCTATAAGGAAAAAAAGGCAACACATGTACCGCTTTTATAGTCCCATTTAAATATTTGTTTAAGAACTCGAGCAACACTTTCAGAGGCTTTTTACCTTTCGAAATAATGGAATTACCATAAGTTATTAAGTAAATATCATTTTGGTCCCAACCTTCATGAAGTTGTTCAGCAAGTAATTGATCATCTGCTTCTTTATAAGCAGGTTGCATATCTGCAAAAATTTCTAAGATATTTTTCAGAATTGTTCCCGCATCTGACTTGCCATATATTTTTTCAATATGTGCTTTTAGTCTCTGCTGAAATTCCTGCTTTGTTAAATGCAATACATCCATGTTAAAAAAGTGTTTTAGTATAAGTAATTAATGTACAGTATTTATATCGAGCAACGATTAGGACTAATATCAAGCCATGGCAGCCACAAACCAAGAAGGCGTACTCATCAGCCAATCTGTCGCAATTTTAATCGACGGCAATAATATAGAACGTAGTATCCATAGCGAAACAGGCGACGAAAATACCATGCTCAATTTTGATACGCTTATCCCAAATCTTTTGGATAATCGTGGACTAAGCCGACTTATTTACTTTCGTGAAGGCAAGCAGATTTCACAAAAACTAAAAGAACGCTTGCATGAATTTTATCATGGTTCCGTTCGCCCATGTCATAAAAGCGCGGATATCCCACTCTCAATCAAAGCAACACAAGTTGCGAGTAAAGTCGATACAATCATCATCATGTCTGGTGACTCCGATTTTATCGAACTGGTACGTCATCTCAAAGCTGAAGGGGTTCGCGTTGAAATTGCATCGGTACCAAGTACAACCTCCAAACTACTGATTGAGGAGGCAGATCATTTCCACGCATTAAACAAAGAATTTTGGTTTACCTTATCGCCCAAACACAGCAAACGTAAATCTCCACAAAAGAAAAAGAATTAAGCTTTTAAATTCTTGCTACTCGGGCTCTCCCTGCCAAAGCATTTCATATCCAATTTCATAAGTCTCGCTTGCATAAGAACTTAAATTATCAAATTTTTCCTTAAACACACCATCGGCATGAGATTTTTCATGCTGTTCAAAAGACTGCCAATACGTCACTATAGTCAGATGATCCTCAGTTTGTTTTTTTGAGGCAATTGACCCCTCATCTGAAACAAATCCCGAGAACTTATACACTTGCCCGCCAATAAAGCCGCCCTGATCATCACCATATTTATTTTTTACTACATTACACATCTCACCCAAAGCAAGTTGCACATCTTCTTCAGATACACCTTCTTTTAATTTGACTACGTTGTATAACATGACGCATCCAAAAGGGACGCTAAGTGCATTAAACATATACTTTCTCCAGTGTGTAAGCCGATATGGCCAAATAAACAATAATTACGATACAAAATCATACTGATTAAGTTATCTATAAATCAAATAAATTTTTGTAAAAGATAATGCACTTCTAAATACAAGTTAATCCACTTACTTAAGTTAAAGCCTACAAGTTTTTTGGTGTAAATTAGTATCATTTTGGCTTGCTAGACAGTTTTTTCTAATAGCGCTATGCTGCTGTACACTACAAATAATAATGCGAGTATCTACTATGGGCCTGTTTGATTTTGCGAAAGAATTTGGCAAAAAATTATTCGGCAAAGATGACGACCCCGCTGAAAAAATCACACAGCACATACAAGAATCGAATCCTGGTATTGATCCCTTAAATGTTGGATATAACGATGGCATAGTGACACTTTCAGGAAATGCTTCGAGTATTGAAGCTTATGAGAAAGCGATTCTAATTGTAGGAAATGTTAAAGGTGTTACAGAAGTATCAGCTGAGGGATTGAGCGTCCCAGCATCTGAGGTTGAGGCCAAAGTTGAATACTACGTTATTCAAAGTGGTGACAGCTTATCTAAAATTGCCAAGCAATATTATGGCAACGCAATGGACTACCCTAAAATTTTTGAGGCAAACCGTGAAGTCATTCAAGACCCTGATCTTATTTATCCAGGTCAAAAAATTCGTGTTCCTCTAGATTAGACCTAATTGCACCACTATTTAATCGTTCAGCTGAAATTAGAAGTTTAGTTTGAACGAGACGAAGTTATAATAGTCTTACTTTCTAATATCATCTCTTAAAGTTTAGCCATGATTAAAAAATATGTTTATGCACTAATTACATTGTCATTTTTTTGTTTTGATCTGACTCTATATGCGCAAGAAATTGAATTTAAAAGTGGCCAACAACAAGTTGCTCTCATCGAGCTTTATACTTCTCAAGGATGTAGCAGTTGCCCTCCTGCAGATGAGTGGCTTGCGCACCTCAAAAATAAACCAGGTCTTTGGGATGAATTTGTTCCCATTGCCTTTCATGTAGATTATTGGGACTACTTAGGCTGGAAAGATAGTTTTTCAAGAGAAGAATTTTCCAATCGACAACGTTTACATCGCAAACAAGGGAATGTTTCTGTTGTCTATACACCTGGTTTTTTTCTAAATGGAAAAGAATGGAGAAGTCGATTTGGCAGAAAAATTCCAAGTGCTGGGAAGCCTGCAGGGGAGCTAATTGCAACCCTTAATAGCAATTTACTCAGTGTTCGTTTTGAATCAAACCAAGCTAAAGCAAACATCTTAAATGTTGGAATTTTAGGATTTGGCTATAAAACACCAATACAAGCTGGTGAAAATTCAAATCGCGTCTTGCATGAGGATTTTGTGCTACTTTCACATTCAATGCACAAAAGTTTAGATGGCACTTGGGAGGTTTCACTTCCCGAAAAAGTTTCACCGCGTGCAAAACAATATGGTTTAGCAATTTGGGTCAGCAATGGGAAAAATTTAAAGCCCATACAAACTACAGGTGGCTGGTTGCCAGATAATTTATATTAAATCTTAATAGTGAGGTGGCACCTCATGCCCAGGTGAGTCTGCAGGCAAACTCGAGAGCAGTTCTCTGAATTGTTCTTTGAGTGACTCGCCAAATACTGCAAGCTCATCAATTTGTTTTTGCTGCGCAATCACAAGGTGATTTAATTCCTGAATCAGGTCTTCTTGGTAAGATATTTTTGTTTCTAATTCAATAATACGATTTTCATGATTATTCATGTTTAATGTCCAAAAATAGTGAAATCCGGTTCATTTAACTCACCCAATTGCTCACGTAAATCGAGAATATGCTGCTCCCAGTACTGAGTTGTATTGAACCAAGGAAATGCGCGTGGAAATGCTGGGTCATCCCAACGTCTTGCTAACCAGGCACTAAAATACATGATTCTTAGCGTTCTTAAAGATTCAATGTATTTCAATTGTTTAAGCGGGAAATCTGAAAATTCATTATAACCTTCAATAATTTCATTCAACTGTGCAGTTTGCCGCTCTCGATCACCAGATAGTAACATCCAAATATCTTGTACAGCCGGCGCCATTCTCGCATCATCAAAATCGATAAAGTGTGGTGCATCATCACGCCAAAGTATATTGCCTATATGGCAATCGCCGTGCACTCGAATAAAGTTGTCCGTCTCATGATCTTTATAAATTGTATCAATTATATTTAACAATTCTTTTGTGATCACATCGTAAGACTCAGAAATGTGATTAGGAATAAATTTGCTTGCTATGTAAGCAACACTTTCATAGCCATAGTGCTTACAGGTAATTGCAGGACGGAAATTAAACGCTTTAGCTGCACCAACAATGTGTAAACGCCCAAGAAAACGACCCATTATGAATAAATTTTCTAAATGATCCAGCTCTGGTGCATGCCCTCCTTTTCTTGGATACAAGGCCATTCTGAAATCACCAAAGTGAAATAAACTTGTTCCATCTTCTATAAATGGAGGAACCACAGGAAGTTCTTGCTCTATCAGCTCTGCACAAAATTGATGTTCTTCCAAGATTTGCTCATCACTCCATCGCTCGGGACGATAAAACTTGGCAATGATGGGTTCATCACCATCAATGCCCACTTGATATACTCGATTTTCATAGCTGTTGAGGGCAAGTATTCTACCATCACTCACATAACCATGATGATCGACTGCATTTAAAACAAAGCTGGGGGTTAATGTATCAAATGGATGAATCGAATCATCCGTTTCTGAATCAGTAATATCTTGCATGTTGGTACGTTAGCATAACCAACGCATGAGTTTTTAAATGACTAAAATAATACTGGCTAAGCTAGAAGATCATGCAAATATCCATAAATCGCTTTATTCCCAGCCCGCCATTTAGCAACCACGGTTTTACCTGCTTGCGTGCAGTCATCACCAAATTCTCTTTGCGTAAATTCATCTCGTGTCCGATTTACGATAGTGCGTGCTTGATCAGCCTTTAAACCGCCGCCCATAAGGTAACGAAAGTAAACATCGTCCTCATGTGCTTCTTGGTCTTTAGCTAATTCCTTGATGATGCTATAGGTAAACACTGAAATCATTTTTCGCACATCTCTGACCTTACTCTGGTCCGGTATTGGCAAATCCTTTGTGGCAACTTGTAAAATATCGTGCGTTTGGCTGCAAATTTCTTCTAATGTGTGAATTTCTGCCATAATTTATCAAATATACAAACCCGATTTAGCGTCGCGAGACCGCTACACGAATTGCATCCAATTTTAATTGCGCCTGACGCATAATTTCATCAGTCTGTTGAGTTGTTGCCTGAAGAAAGTCGATTTCTTCTTTACGAATATTCGGATTCACTTTGGATAATGACTGCAAACGCTGCAGTTCTCCATTTTGCTTTTCCTGCATGGCTTTTGATGCTTTTGTAATAATTTTTTCTTTTTCAATTTCTGCCACTGATGTTGCATGCTCAATTAGCTCAGTTATTTGCTTACGTGCATGGCGTATTATATTTTGCCCTATATTCCTTTTCACACGTTCAGCTAATCGATACATATGCTCAAGTGTTAATACTTTCCCTAAATCATTATGATTTTGATCAATTAATACACGAATAATTGCTTGTTGAAAATAACTGTCCAATCGCAGCATTTTAGGCGCTGCACATTGAATCGTAAAAATGCATTCAAGCAAGATGGTGCTTGGTTTAAGTGCCTGTAGCTTAACCGTGCATAAGGTTGAATTTCCAAAATTCCCTGAAAGAATCATATCCATGCTGCCCGTTACCATTGGATGCTCCCAGGTATGGAACTGCATGTCTTCTCTATGTAGGGCTTTAGAGCGATCATAAGTTGCAGTTAAGCCATCTTCCGATAAACCAGGAAAGCTATGTCCATGCATGTGATCCCCAGGCTGCAATACAACACTATGCAAACTATGGTAGGTTTGTTCTACTCCAAACTGATCACAAACACGCTCCATATAATCAGCTAACTCTAATTGTCTTGATGCATCTAGAATATTATTCACGACTTCTGCCGCCTGCTCTGGATTACATGAATTAAGCTCAAGCAGACGATCTCGCCCTTCTTGTAGTTCATGTTGCATTTCTAACACTTTATTTCTAGCTTGAGCGAGCAATTCTTCAAATGATGAAGCATCCTTTTGATTCAATAAACACGCATGCAATTCTTTTGCATAAATATTATATATTGTTTGCCCAATTGAACAAACTTGACGAATGGCATTCAAGCTCTCGTCGTACCAACGTAATAATTTTTCTTGTACACTATTCACGTAATATGGAACATGTATTTGAACTGTTTGCAGTTGGCCTATTCGATCCAAACGTCCAATACGCTGCTCCAGCAAATCAGCATTCAAAGGCATATCAAATAATATTAGATGATGCGCAAACTGAAAGTTTCGTCCTTCACTGCCAATTTCTGAACAAATAAGCACTTGAGCTCCATCTTCCTCATCTGAAAAATAAGCCGCTGCACGATCACGTGCGATTAAGTCCATTCCTTCATGAAATACTGCAGAACGAATTGCATGTTGTTGTTGTAAATAATTCTCTAATTCACTCGCTGTCTTAGAATGCGCACAAATTACCAATACTTTTTTATCACGATTTTCTAACAACCAACTTGCTAACCAAGACACACGTGTATCAAGATTTAACCAATCCGAACCGAGTGATAATTCGGATTGTAAGCAGGTTTGTAACACCTCATGATCTGTATCTTGCTCTTGTTGATTTGGCACGGTTTCGATATAACCCTGAGGAAGGGCTAATTCGTGCTTATGGAGTTCACGCTCTGGAAATCCTTCAACAACATCACGCGTATTTCGAAACAACACCCTCCCCGTGCCATGGCGGTCTAGAATAATTTGGATCAATTGATTAATTGATTCAGTAATAGATACCTCTTCACCGGATATCAGTGCTGCTTTTATCTCGATTAATGCTTCATCACCAAGATAAGAGGATATTTCTTTAAATAACTTTTCATCTTTTTGCAATTTTTCTTTTGCATCATCAGAAAGTAATATTTGTACTAACTTGTTTACTGGCTGATAGCTCTTTTCTTCCTCACGATACTTATGCAAATCATAATATCGATCAGGGTCCAACAATCGCAGTCGTGCAAAGTGTCCATCCACACCAAGCTGTTCAGGTGTTGCCGTGAGCAATAATAAACCAGCAACATTTCTTGCAAGTGATTCAACACATTGATATGCAACACTTGGATTATCTTCTGACCAAGTTAGATGGTGTGCTTCATCAACAATGAGCAAGTCCCAAGATACTTCTAATGCTTGCTCAAAGCGTTGTGCATTTTCAGTTATCATTGACAACGCACATATAATCAATTGTGCTGTTTCAAATGGATTGCCATGTTCGGCTTCATCAAGTGCCATACAGCGTTCTTCGTCAAGAATTGTAAACTGCAAATTAAATCGTCGTGACATCTCAACCAGCCATTGATGCACCAAACTATCTGGCACAATAATCAGCACTCGATTAGCCGCTTCTGTAATGAGTTGCTGATGAAGAATTAATCCTGCTTCAATGGTTTTACCAAGACCTACTTCATCGGCTAATAACACTCTAGGTGCATATCGTTTCGCAACTTTTGAAGCGATATATAGCTGATGAGGTAAAAGTTGAACGCGCGGCCCCAGCAAGCCGTAACTAGGTGATTTTTGCAATTGGTGCAAATGATGAAGCGTTTCCACACGCAGAGCGAAATTTTTGGTTTTGTCAATTTGACCAGCAAATAATCGATCTTGAGGACGACTAAACTGTACAAAACTTTCAAGATCAATCTCTTCTATTTGATGATGATTACCTTCATCATCGACGCCTTGGTAAATGAGATAACCACCTTGCTCAATCACTTCTATCACAGAGAGACTTATGCCATCTGCATTATTGATCTTTTCACCTTCTGTATAACTTACTCGACTAAGTGGTGCGTTATCAATCGCATAGGTACGACGCTCACCGACCGCAGGAAAACTCACCGTAACGCGTCGATTGGCAGTGTCAACTACAATTCCTAGACCGAGTTCAGACTCAGTATTACTCACCCATCGCTGCCCAGGAACAAACTGAATATCCATCTACACCTTAAAAAACGCAAATTAAAATGAACCAACCAAGAATAAAATTTCTTTTATTCTATTTGTTGAAATTAATGTATCAAAAAGTAGTGTAGAGCGTATTAGAGATCAGTAATACGTACCAAAAGATATAACCGAAAGAATAGTTAAATTAATATGAAATTGCTTTGTAAAATTGCTCTTCAGAGATTTCTTTACGATCGAAATACAACCTGAATATTTGCTTGGATCGTTGATCGTTATTAACAATTCTTTTAAGGAAATCGCGCATCAACTTTGACTTATCATCCGTTTGTAAAGGTACAGCATTTGCCATCACTCAAACTCCATTTGAGTATATGAGGGAGGACTAAATTACCTCAAAAATGGAGCTGTTTAAGCCCTTCCCTGGGCTAAATGGCAAGATTTACCGATTAAAAGTGGACCATTAGATGATTATGAGGCGAACTAGTTATAATTGCAGAAAATTGCTTTTGGGTATCTTTGACAATAGCGTTGCGTAAAGCTCTTGCATACATCTGACTCTGGGCTTTGTTTACAAGATGCTGCAATTTTTGCTTTTTTACATTTATAAGCATTTGGGAAGGTCTCACAAAAACCGTCAAACTTTTGCAACTGACTTTTACATTCTTTCGATTGTGGATCTTTTTTACATAAACTTAAGTATTTAGATAACAAGCACTCGCGGGCATATGGGTTTTGCTGACAAAAAGCATGCCCAGACATGGTGTTACTTTTATCCATAGTGGCACTAACAACGGCTTGGTTCTCAGGCGCTTCAATTATGACAAAGTCACTCTCTTCTGGCTCAAGCTGGATAACTTCTAAACTTTGCTCTGAGTGCACTGGCAACTCATTATCCACCACGACGTCAGTAGAATTGTGTGATTCTTTTGTAGTCACTGCCGGTTTATCGATGATCACTTCTTCGTATAATTCGCTTCCGTCAGCCGTATCGATTTTCCTGTATTCCACAGTTTGGGTCTGAACCACTTCGTGGCGCTGACCATTTTCATCAATAACAACTTCGATGGGCTGACCAACAAATGAATCTGAGCTCATATTTTGATTGGCGCTGCTGCTAGGTAAGTCCTCTAAATAAGCATCCAGAAGCTCTACTTCCTCGGCTACGGCCCACGTTGAAATGACTAACAATGATGAACATAAAAAACATAATAATTTATTCACGTTAACTACCTACCTGGAATGA
>CAJIAE010000377.1_pt1 | contig 9833 bp, 8 predicted proteins | sample 9199101 | NCBI WGS metagenome assembly CAJIAE01 (sample SAMEA7708273, study PRJEB35096) | sediment metagenome | biome: marine neritic benthic zone biome [ENVO:01000025]; feature: sediment [ENVO:00002007]; material: shallow marine sediment [ENVO:03000034] sea grass bed [ENVO_01000059] ...
AATTTGCTTGCGCAGTGATTTCATTTCGCCTCCAATTCGTTAGTGAGTGTGGATAATTCCATATATTGGTCAGGAAAACCAGGCTATAGTTCACCACCAGTTGGCCATTCTAATATACCCGCTTAGGATAGTGTGTTAGTGGTATATAATCTAAATAGCTGTTTAGGAGCAAGCCTATGCTTGAGTGGCATTGACCTTGAGAATCACTACAACGTATGATCCGCAATCGATCTTAAACAAGTTTGGATAGGGTCGTGTCTAAATGTTCGGGGCATAGCGCAGCCTGGTAGCGCATCTGCTTTGGGAGCAGAGGGTCGGGGGTTCGAATCCCTCTGCCCCGACCATCTTTCAACATCGCTCACCATTTAATTGCAAGAATTTAGTTTGGTTTCTATACCCTCTTTTTTTAAGTCGTTTATTTCTTGTAGGTGTTCCTATGCTGCTAACAGTGTGTCCGATATGGAGAGATTCAATCTATCGCAATCAATATTTGATATGGATGAAAGCACTTAATATGTTTGCATGCTCAACTGAGCATGTCTGATATTCACATAATGAAGTTTCTAGCGAAAACTCATGGGGGAAGTATCGAAAAATTAATCGCTACGTTTATTTGGAGGTTTGTTAAAATTATTGAATGAACGTCCGAAAATGACGTTAACGATCATTTAAAAATTATCGTTAGCAAAATGATTACATTATCAATTGCAAATATAAGATGTATTTCTCCAGGCAATAAATGTAGAGGTTAATCTTGATTGAGCGTGAGTTAGTAGATCTCGCCTGTTATGCCTCTTGTTTCTATTTTTATTTGGCTTTTTTTTAGATTAAACAGATGTGTCAATAGTAATCTAAAGATCTAGCATCAACTTTAAAGGTTTTCGCATGCCCGCAATCTTGCACGCCTGCTGTCCGTAACCATAGGGAAACAAACTATAAATATATTTTCGAGTTGCTTTTTCCGGGCCCAACGATTCTTTCAATTTTTTTAATATTTTACGAAACTCAGGTACTGATTGATTGTTTTCAAAGTGCTCACGAATAAGCTTCACAACTTCCCAATGATCATCGGACATTTGTATGTTCTCGTGTTCGGCAATTTGCTGAGCCATTTCCAAATCCCAATCAGTCGTGTCTAACAAGTATCCCTCGTTATCTTTGCCTATTGTCGCGTAATCCATTGTGGTTATTTGTATATAATTAATATCGTCTTATACGATTATGATAGGTCTATTAAATCAAATTATTAATATACATCATGAAGTATATCTCTATATAAAATTAAATAGTCGTGAGAAAGAGAATGGATAACCACGTAGCAAATAAGAAATATTAATCAATAAAAATATGACAAAGTGGTTTAAAAAAAATTTAGGAGACGGGATTCTTGCGCACGTTTCATGTGAAGAAATCAAAGAAATGTTTCAGACAAGCGCTGAAGTTTCAGAAAATGATCCAGAGAGGGCTGTATTTATTAAACAGATATCTGACGGTCAATTACATTGCGAAGTAATCGCTTATTTTTCACCTGCATCAGAGAATATCGCAAATAGATTTAATGCTGTGCCATGTAACAAACCGCTAATTGAAAATTTAACTCTTTTAGTAGGAAATGAGGACTCTTGGAAAACATTATTTAATTATAAAGAATGAATTTCAGCTATTAGCCGAAAGCAGACATGAACTAAACCATTGAAGGGGAATATCGAGTTGGATTCAATAAAGCATAGAGTTAAAATGACTGCTTGCGACCCAAAGCGGACATTTCAATCGATTAAACAAAACCCAGAAATTATATAAAGCAGTTAGATTATTAGTTCACTCCATAATTTCTAAGTAGGGAGTTATTATTTTGGAAGAACAACCATTTGATGCATATAAACCTGCAAAAATTGCAGAATTAGTCGAAAATATAGGTGTAACAAAGGCAGTAATGCATGCTGTTCCTACAGTGATGTTGGGTCTAATGGCAGGTGCATTTATCGCTTTTGGTGCGATGTTTTATACCTTAGTAATGACAAACCACGATATGGGACTCGGTCCAGCACGTTTACTAGGTGGTGTGGCATTTTCGCTAGGGTTAATTCTTGTGGTTGTGGGTGGAGCGGAACTTTTCACTGGCAACAATTTTATTGTAATGGCATGGGCCGAACATAAAGTGACAACTGCTCAGTTGCTACGAAATTGGTGCCTTGTATATATTGCAAATTTTATCGGTGCAGTCGGCGCAGCGATACTAATGTTTTGGTCAGGCGCGCTATCGCTTGGTGATAGTGCCGTTGCACAGACTGCATTAAGTGTTGCTGAATATAAAGTTAACTTAGAGCCTCTGGAGGCATTTATAAGAGGTATTTTATGTAATGCATTGGTTTGCTTAGCCGTTTGGTTATGCTTTGCAGCAAGAGATGTGGCAAGCAAAATCTTAGCAATTATTTTCCCCATCTCGGCTTTCGTAGCGCTTGGTTTTGAACATTGTGTTGCAAATATGTATTTTATTCCGCTAGGTATGTTACTAGGTGATTTCGAAATTAGTGCAATTGAATTTTTAACAAATGTAATACCAGTCACAATTGGAAATATAGTTGGAGGAAGCGTATTTGTTGCATTTGTGTATTGGGTTGTTTACGTAAGAGCATATAAGTGAAGTCAGTTGGTACCTTCTGGAATATCTGCTCGGTTGCATACTTATTTATATTAGTTTCTTTTGCTTGTATAAATTTATGGTGGTCAGCGACGGATACAAGCTATTTTCTGCAGCACTAGAGGACAAGAATCGTTTTTGTTGGCGCTATCCATTAATCTTTATTGCAACCCTGTAAGTATACGAGCAGGTTTATAATTAACGTCCACGGTAGAGATTATTCTGTACGTCGAGGTTTAATGCTGACAGTTTCAGGCAGTTATTCACTATCAACTTGTTTTAACTATATGTAATAATGTAATGCACAATGCGGATTATCCCTATGCATCGAACGGTTTATCTTCATAATGGGCTCAATTCCATCACTAAAATAAGCTCATAATGGCAATGAGTTGTAAGATAACAAAGGTTCGACAATATTGTCTGGTACAAATTTGAATATCGCACAAGGCGATGGCCCGAAAGGTGAATACAGGAAACTGCGCAGCAATCCCTCTACCCAAATCATAAATTTGATTTTGGTGCGCGCGCTTGAAAAGTTAGCATAAATTCATTCTAACTTGTCTCCATCTATTTCCTAAACAAGAACAAGCATCAATAACACGATGATAAAACCAAAATTTATAACGCTTAGATTATTTATTAAGCAAACCGCAATCACTACTATTTTGTCAGTTATTTTATGTCTACTGCTTTGTGGTTCGGCATATGCAGAAAATAAACTAAATAATCTAGTTCTTGGGGGAAATGATGGAAGCGGGGATAACTCAGGCTCAATTAAACTGCCCAATCCATTAAAACTTGAACCTAAATGGTGGAAGTATTTTGATATTGATAGCCAAGAGCTAGCACCAAGGATTGATCGATTTAAAGCGGAACTAAATCGACAAGTAGCACAGTTGTCTGTCGATGAGCAAACTACAGTAGCAAAAAGTATCGATAATATTAATAGAAATCTCACTGAGCTATTGACGCATGCATCAGGTATAGAGGCAGAAAGTAGCGAGAAAGTAATTCCATTTAAAGAAACATACTCTATTCATGATTTAACCGACCTTTTAGAGGCTTCACGCGCAAATTCAGCTAGGTTAGACCAATTAAACAGAGAGCTAGAGGAAGACCAACAAACTGCCTCATCAATCTCAAAAAGCATCGAAAAGAAATTCGTCGCTTATAAGAAGTTAACAGAAACAAATCGTGAAAGGCTATTCATAGGTCTTGAAATAATAGCGAATCGACTCTCATTGTTGGTTTGGTCAAAAGACGAAGAAAAAAGTATAAACAAAATAAAACAACAACAAGCATTATCAGAAAATAATAAAAAGGAACTTGAGCATGCAGGCGAGCATCTTGCAGCAACGGAAGATGATTTAGTCGAAATCAATAATTTGTTACAAATTTCAAAAAATCAGCTCGCGAGTAGTTATGATCGCACGCAAAAATTGCAATCAAAAACGATGGGCGTATTGGGTTCGGATGCGTTAAGCCGTATGAATGCATATCTTTATAATCAAACGATCATTGCTGCAGAGATTCAAGAAGCAATTAATGAACTTGATTATACGAAGCTTCAGCTGCAAGCAGCGATATTAGAGATACTATTAAATACTAATCCAGAAAAAAAATATAACAAACAAGTTATAGAGAACAGAGCTAAATTAAAAGATAAGGAAACAAAAAAGAAACTATGGTTTGGTAAAACAATTACAGAGCGCTACCGAAATATAGAGTTATTACAAAATACTGAATTAGAGGAAAACGATCCTGCAAGGATGCTTGCAAAAGATAGGATGAAAGTTGTTAATAAAACAATGATAAGTATCTCAAGATTGGAAGATGCGCTATTTGATACAGCTTATTTTAACAGTGTGCTTGCAAAAAAAGTTATAGAAAAAGGGGGCATTCTAAGCAGATTAAACTTGAGTGGAACTGTATTGTTCAAGAATACTTATGATCAAGCAAAAGTCTTGTTTGATAAAAGTATATTTACCATCAGTGATATACCCGTAACACTAACAGACATTCTTCGTGCGATCTTTATTTTTATTATCGCAATCATTATTTCGAGAATTGTCAGAAAATTACTTAATAAGTTTGGAGAGAATGAAAAGAATATAGTTCCGCCCATTGTTTATAACTTAGGGAGAGTCCTTCACTATATTATTATTTTTCTAGGCATCATTGTTGCCTTATCTTCGATTGGTATTGGTTTTACAAATCTTGCAATTGTAGCTGGTGCACTTAGTGTTGGCATCGGTTTTGGATTACAGTCTATTGTTCACAACTTTGTATCTGGGATCATCATTCTTTTTGAACGGCATATAGAAATAGGTGATTTTGTAGAACTTGAGTCCGGAATGAAAGGTGTAGTGAAAGATATTAATGTACGAAGTACTGTAATAACTACACTGGATAACCTAGACATTATTATTCCAAATTCGGAATTAGTTTCAGCGAAGGTCACTAATTTCACCATGAGTGAACAAATGTTCCGTATTCACGTTCCATTCGGTGTGGCATATGGCTCTGATAAAGAAGTTGTTCGAAAAGCAGTCCTTGAAGCGGCTAGGCTAGTGCCAGTAACCTATGATGATGGTGCAAAACGTAGACCACAATGCTGGTTGAAAGAATTTGCGGATAGTAGTTTGAACTTTGAACTTGTGGTTTGGGTTAATCCAGGCATGGCAGATAAGAACCGGGTTACACCTGGTTCTTGGAAGTCTCTCTATATGTGGGAAATTGAAACCGCATTAGAAAAATATGGAATTACAATTCCATTCCCACAGCGAGATTTGCACCTTGTTTCTGGTTTTAGTGCAACTGAGCCGAAGATAGATAATTCTGAGTAAAATTTCCTATGCAGTTTCAAACCTTAGTCGAAGCGCTAGAACATAATCGTAGCGATGATCGTTTTGTTGGCTTAATTAATGGCCCAGAGCAAGAAAAGAAAATTACCTTTAGTGAATTGCATGATCGTGCTTTAGGGCTTTTGCATGTCTTACAAGACAAAGGACTGAATAAAGGTGATTATTTAATTTTAAATTTGCATGATAACGAGCAAATGATCGATGTTTTTTGGGCCTGTCAGTTTGGCGGTATTGTTCCGGTGCCGTTAGCCATTGGAATTAGCGAACAACATCGTCAAAAAGTATTCAATGTATACAATCAATTAGTTCATGATGGTAAAAAGACTTTTTTATACACTGACCGTAAAACATTCCTTAAATTACAATCAAATGAAAATAGTAAAATAAATCAAGCGATCTCTGAGCAAGTAATTCTGACAGATAATGTGTCTGACATTTCTTTTCAGGGTAAAAAGGTTGCTATCGCGCCGGAAGATATTTCCTTTATTCAATTCTCATCTGGATCAACAGGCAGTCCCAAAGGTGTAGTACTAAAACATCGAAATTTGTTGGCGAATATAGACGGTATACAACAAGCTGCAGCATTTACCACTGATGACACAAGCTTGGGCTGGATGCCGCTCACCCATGATATGGGCTTAATCGGATTCCATTTAAATCCAATAGTGTGTAACTACAATCACTATATCATGCGCACTGATTTATTTGTGCGTAGACCACTTTATTGGCTAACTGCAGCAAGTGATAAAAAAGCGAACGTACTTTGCTCACCAAATTTTGGCTACAAGCATCTTTTAAATGCTTATCAGCGTAAAAAGTCAAAAGACAATGCTTTAGATGACATTGACCTGTCTCACGTGCGTTTGGTCTTCAATGGTGCTGAGCCAATTTCTGTGAATTTGTGCGAACAATTCACTACAGAGCTAGCAAAGTTTGGTTTGCCTAAGAATAGTATGTTTCCAGTTTATGGGTTGGCTGAAGCATGTTTGGCTGTAAGCTTTCCAGAAGTTTATTCTGAACTTAAAGTGATTAACGTAAAACGTGGATCGCTGACAATAAATACCAAAGCTGAAATTGGCCAACAAGACGAATCTACATCTAAATTAGTTTGTGTGGGTTCTCCCATCCCACATTGTAATGTTCGCATTAGCGATGAAAATGGAAATGAAATGCCAATGGGTACTATTGGGCACATACATATTGGTGGTAAGAACGTTACCGAAGAAATTATCGGTGATGATGGTTCAATATTTTACGATGGGGGGTGGGTAAACACGGGTGACTTAGGTTTTGTTTCTGAGGATGGTTTGTTTATCACCGGTCGATTCAAAGAAATTTTATTTGTGAATGGGCAAAATTACTATCCACATGATATTGAGAATGCACTACAAAATGTGCCAGGTTTTGAGCAAAATTTTGAGCTTGGTAAGGTTGTGGTTGCTGGCATTACATCTGGGAATAGTGATCTGGAGCAAGTATTAGTTTTTGTGTTGCACAAAGGCAAAGTAGACGACTTTAAAGAGATCGCAATAAAAGTCCGTGGTGTTGTGAACGAGCAATTTGGAATAGAGGTGCATCATGTGCTCCCAATTAGAAAAGTTCCAAAAACCACAAGTGGTAAAGTGCAAAGATCATCTTTAGCAGACCTGTATTTAGATGGTGAATTTGCGGAAGTGATCAATGAGTTTTCACCAAAATCAAACGCAAGTGAAGACTTGAATGAAAAATGTGATGATGAAATGGTTGAGGCGATAAAAAAAATCTGTGCCGAAGCTTTACCAGATAAAACTTTCACTGTTAATGATAGCTTATTGGAGCTTGGTGCGAGTTCGCTTGCGCTAGTCGAAATTCATTCCGGTTTGGATGAGTTATTTCCAAATCAAATTGAAATTACTGATCTAGTGGATCATTCTACGATTACTGAGCTTGCTCATTTTCTAAAAAATAAAAAATAGCAGAACGCATTAAGAATAAAGCGATTTTTTCTTTTTCCAGCGTTTATGAATCCAAAGCCAGTCTTGCGGATTTTCCAAAATTTGTTCTTCAACAGCATGCGCATAAGCCTGTGTGATATGCGAGGAATCTTTCGAATAGGGTGGCGCACATAGTTGCTTAAATCTTGCAGTGTATTTCCCACGCTCAGTCCGTTCTAGTTGCATGAAATAAACTGGATACTTAAATAAAGTAGCAATTTTTTCCAAGCCTAAATAAAACGGCGTTTCTTGATTAAGAAAAGTAGTCCAGTGAGCATCATCTCTTCTTCTCGGTGCCTGATCAGGTGCAATTGCAATGATACGAGTTTGCTTTGAGCGTTTAATTAAATCCGTGATACAAGTTTTCGCAGGAATGAGTGTGATATTAAATTTGGAGCGTGATGCCAATGTTAATTCGTTTAGCCATTCTTGGTGCAATGGTTTATAAATACCATCAATAGGGAATTGTATTTTTTCACTTAAGGCCAATACAGGCCACTCCATATTGCATTGATGCGCAATTGCTAAAACAATAGTTTGATTACACTCTAATGCTTGCTCTAATTCTGAAATATTTTCAAAACTGATATGTTCACTCAATTGTTTTGGTGTTAAATGAATTGTCTTGAGGATTTCTAATATGACTTGGCAAAAATTTTTATAAAACTTTTTAAGGATTGAAGTTTGCTCAGCATTGGATAAGTGTGGGAACGAATTGCGGATGTTTTTTTCAGCAATTCCGCGCCTGTAACGACCAATATGGAAAATAACCACATATAGTGGAAAAGAAAAGCCATATAATATGGGTATAGGTATCGCAGCAAGTGATTTTAATAGGAAACTACGGAACATATTCTAGTTTTAGATTAAAAGAAATTGATTTTCTAAGCAGACTTCTGCAGCTTCCATCTTCGATAAGCCCATAGCCAGTCTTTTGGGCTCTGTAGAATCAATTGCTCAAGTTCTTCAATATATGCGCGCATGATCTGGTTTGGTTCGTTGGAAAAAGGTGGTTCAGCAAGTAATTTGAAAGTTGCTTGGTAAAACCCTTTTCTTGTTCTCTTAAGTGACATAAAAATAATCGGATATTTAAATGCGCGGGCTATTTTTTCTGTGCCAGTATGAAAAGCTGTGTCACGATTTAGAAAGTATTGCCAATAGAGTGTGTCAGCCTTTTTTGGAGATTGGTCCGCCGCCATAGCCACCATGCGTGTGATTTTAGATCGTTTTAAAGATTCTGCAACGAATGTTTCCATTGGGAAAGGAGTGACATCAAAACGTGTGCGTAACATATAGAAAATAGTTTCCAGACTATCCGAGCGTTGCTTTCGATATACCGTGTCGACAGGAAAGTTTAAATGCTGTGCGCATGACAATAGGGCCCACTCAAAATTACAAAAATGTGCGGTTACAATGATTGCGGATTGATCTTGTAGTAAATAGTTTTCAAGTACTTCTAGATTAGTAAATTCGACACGTTTTTTAATTTCTTGTTTCGTAAAGTTCAGCGATTTAATGGTTTCTGCCAGCACCATGCAAGTGCTTTTATAATGATTTTTTGCCAATGCCAGGATTTCTGTTTGCGAATATTCTGGAAATGAGGCATGAAGATTATCTATTGTTAGTTTTCTGCGTACTTTAAGCACATAAAAAAGAATCAAATAAACGATCCAAAATAAAAAATAAAGTATGGACAATGGCAAAAAAGAAAGTAGCCTAACCGTTGATACTGAGATTTTAGACATGTTATCTGGTGCGTGATTTTTGCAAGTGTATCTTTATTAAATCAACTAATATGTTGCATAAGTGACTAAATTTTTTATACAAAAATTTACCGGTAACTTGAAGTTCATCTAAACTATTTTTTGAGAAAAGCGTCAGAATTATACATGCAAGATTTATGGTAGAAATGCAGATAAGGATATCACTATGAAATGGATTGTCTTTGCGCTAGCAAGTATCGTCAAAATTCTAATTATAAGTGCTCTAATTATACTCTCTGTAATTGTGCTTCCTACTATTGCACTGATAGCCATGCTGGGGATATTACTAAGCACGATCCGTGATCATGAGCCAAGATTGTACAACTATAATTTTTGCTTGCTCCCGTATACTGAATCTGTTCTAAACTACCTTAAGGCCACTTGGCACTATCTCTCACCTCAACAAGTAATACGGTTGCAGCATATTCTTATTGATCGAAATAAGACTAGATAATAATCAAAACAGATAAGCCACTCCCGGCTGATAAATACTGATGTTAGAATCACGGTCGCGCTGCGCCCGTAGCTCAGCTGGATAGAGCAACGGCCTTCTAAGCCGTAGGTCATAGGTTCGAATCCTATCGGGCGC
>CAJIAE010000246.1_pt1 | contig 9814 bp, 9 predicted proteins | sample 9199101 | NCBI WGS metagenome assembly CAJIAE01 (sample SAMEA7708273, study PRJEB35096) | sediment metagenome | biome: marine neritic benthic zone biome [ENVO:01000025]; feature: sediment [ENVO:00002007]; material: shallow marine sediment [ENVO:03000034] sea grass bed [ENVO_01000059] ...
CAGTAAAACGCTTACTGATCGTATCAATGCTAGTGTTTTCTGCTAATGCAGCAGCATTAATCTTGTCATCTACATCTGTTATGTTGCGCGTGTAAATTACACTGGAAAATTCATACGTGAGTAGTCGAAAAAAAGTATCAAACACAACAGCGGGCCTCGCGTTACCGATATGTGGATGGCTATATACCGTTGGACCACATACATACATGGTCACACGGTTCTGATCGGCAGGAACAAATTCTTCTTTCTTGCGAGAAAGGGTATTAAAGACCTGTAATTTCATTGCTGTTATTGACCGTCCTTGAAATAAATTGAATATATCACTTGAAATGAGATGGTTATAGCGTTTGCTGTCTAGCCGTTTTACAGCCCTTATTAACTTTTAATATCTAATCGTCTGGTACTCGAAATAGCTAAATTTGCCGTGATTTATGATGTCTGTGAACCACCACAAGGAAGCATAGCGCACTTTGCCTTACTGTAAGTATATGAATTCGCTGAAGCGAAATAAAAATAAAAGTCTAAGAGCCGGACTAAAAGATGCAAGGTTACTCCTCCAGTTTAATTCCTATTAATTGTATCGGTATTCTATATCGACTATGCGTTTTTGTATTTACGTTTTTAGTTCTCACTAGCCCACATGTTTTCGCAAATACCGAGCAAAAATCACTTCGATCTATTCTAGAAGCATTGTCATTACCAATGATTCACGAAGTGAGCAAAGTGTATGAGTCACGTGACTACACACTGATTTGGAGTGATGGCAGCAACTATAACGAACATGCTTACCTGCTTCTAAAAGTGATTAAAAATGCACGCAAGCTAGGACTAAATCCCGCTGACTATGATGAAGATATAATTCAATATTTTTTAGAAACTAAAATTGACGATTCAAGTATTTTAAGTAAATCAGATATCACTTTTACTCATGCATATATTCGTCTTGCAGCGAACATTGATCAAAATAAGTATTCAAATAGTAATGACCTGTCTATTAATTATGGATTACTTGGTAATACAGCATTTGTAAATGAACTAATTGGTGTTCGAGATAACCAGGAAACTATCTCTGATCATTTTATAGAATCCAGGATCTCAAAATCTAGGCCAAAACAAGACTACTATTCACGGCTTTTGAGCGCATTGAAAAAATATCGCTCTTTAAATAAGCAAATTAAGCCGATAATTTTGCAGCAAAAATCATACGCACTTGGTGATATGTCACCAGAAATTAGCATTACAAGAAAAAAACTGCATGAATTAGGTGACTATCAAGGCATGGATTTAAATAATGAACAATTTGATGAGGTACTTGCAATAGCAATTAGCGATTTTCAATTTCGCCACGGCCTTAAAGTAGATGGCATTTTAGGCAGACGCACTGTTAGTGAAATCAATAAGTCCATGCAGGCTCGCGTTCAACAAATAGAAATCAATCTTGAGCGTGCAAAACATTTAACTGAAATAAATGATGAGCGTTATATATTAGTCAATGTTCCTGAATTTAAGCTATATGTGATTGAAAATAACGAACCTATTTATCAAACTCGAGTAATAGTCGGAAAAAAGAAAAATAAAACTCCAGTGCTTTCATCGGTGATCTCAGAATTTGTATTAAACCCTTATTGGAACGTGCCAAAGTCGATCACAAAGAATGAAATCATACCCAAATTACAAGAAGACCCTGATTACCTAGTCAAGAATAATATGAAAGTTATTTCGAGATTACATAATCGTAATTATTTTTTTGAACCAAAAGATATTGATTGGATGAATGTAGATATTGATAATGTACCATTAAGAATTCGGCAGGATCCTGGCAAAATAAATGCATTGGGTGGTATAAAATTTGTCTTTCCCAATGACTATAAGGTTTATCTTCATGACACACCATCTCGTAGACTATTTGCACGCAACAACCGTGCGCTAAGCCATGGTTGTATACGTGTTGAAAACCCTTTTGAGTTGGCTGAAATTCTATTAGAAGGCAGCTTAACCTTGACACCTGAAGAAATGCACCGACAAGCAAATCGCAAAAAAACAAGAGTTGTAAAACTAGAGCGCCCTATTCCTGTGCATATCACTTACATGACTGCTTGGGTAGATCACCATGGAACCACCAATTTTAGACCAGATATCTATAAACGAGATAGCCATATTGCCAGCACCTTGTATAATGCACCCCATTAAAATTCACGATGCATATAAGGATTTTTTGTGGGTCATTCACCAGAACAACCACGCTCTGTAACAACAAATCGACGAAATTTTTTAAAGTACTCAAGCGCTCTTTTAGCGAAAAGTTTTTTTCCTCATATCCTTCAGGCGAATACTGAAGTTAGTTCAGAAAGAACTTTAAATTTTACTAATTTGCATACAGATGAATCTTTAAGCTGCTGTTATTGGGCAGATGGCGAATATAATGAAACTGTTCTAACTGAAATTAGCCATATTTTACGTGATCATCGCGCAAATGAATATTTTACGATGGATATCAGACTACTTGATTTTTTATTTTTTTTTCACAAAATGTCTGGCTCTACAGCGCCCTACCATGTAATCTCGGCGTACCGTTCACCTAAAACAAATGAAAAGTTACGCCAACAAAGTAACGGGGTTGCCAAACGCAGCTTGCACATGCAGGGAAAAGCAATCGATGTTCGCTTACCAGATGTGGAATTAACTCAATTACGTGACCACGCACTGTCACTACAAGCAGGCGGTGTCGGCTTTTACGCAAAGAGCAATTTCTTGCACCTCGATATGGGAAAACCACGCAGCTGGTAAGTATATGCCCCACATTCTCAGGCGAGAATAAACTCAAGCAGACCTTTAAACCAAGCAAGCACGATGAAAACGTTTCATCTGGTCTTTTTTTTCATGATGCTTCTTTTTGCATTTTTACAGTGGAATGATGTGGATCGTGGTTACTGGATATTAATCTATCTTGCCACATCAGTTTTGTGCGTTATTGCATTCTTAGACTCTTGTATTATATGCACTAGAGCTTGGGCACTTCTTTTAGTAATTTCTTGTATATTCATGTTAGCGCCAACTTTGCCAGGAGTAATCACATTTATTAAAAGCGCAAACATAAGTGAATTTTTTTCTGAAATGCAGAACGACAAACCTTATATTGAGCAAGTTCGTGAGTTTTCCGGAATACTCATTATCATTGTTTACTGCATAATCACGCTGTATAAAAGCAATGCGAACAAATAGCTATTTAATTTGAGCATTCTAAATCAACCCCAAGCTGCACCAAAAGCAATTATCTTTGATTGGCATGCCACACTTGTCGACACACATGATGCGATGTATTACGCAGTCGACGAAGTTCTTCCAAAATTAGATGAACTTGGTCTCACTTCACAGGTTATAAAACTTGAAGATAGCAAAAGTGTTGAGGATGCAAAATTAGTCAAATACATTATGGAAAATAAAAAATTACACCCAAAAGTTAAATCTGCACGCAAAATCTCACGCACAGATATATTCGAAGTTTTATTTGGAAGTAATGATCAAGCAAAAAAAGTAGCACACAAGGCTTTTGACCAGGCATACCGCAATTATTTTGGGAAAGTAACACCCATCGAAGAAAGATTTGAATCTGTCTTACGCGAATTAAAACAAATGAAGATTTTACTTGGGGTTTTATCTAATCGCAGCAGAGAATTCATGGAACGAGAAATAAAGAATGTGAATGGACATGACTGGAGCTACTTATTTAACACCGTCGTATGTGGAGATGATGTTGCGCATAGAAAACCTTCTCCGGATCTCATATTAAAAGCTTGTGAGAACATGGAAATTCTCCCCCACACGTATGTCTGGTATGTGGGTGACAGTACAACTGATGTAATTGCTGCAAATCAAGCAAATGTAACCTCAATTTTCTATAATGGTGCGCGCTGGGATCGAGCATGGATAGACAAAATTTTCCCAGATACTGTAAGGCATCCTGACACACCAGATGGCGTAGTGAACAGTAGCTTGGATTTACTAGGCTTGGTTAAATACTACAAAAAAATTCATCATAGAATAATTTACTAAATTTGTTGAAACATTCGATAATAATTTTTACGGATTTAGACGGCACACTGCTCGATCATCATAGCTATAGTTATGCAGCTGCAGAAACATGTCTTGATTATTTACGCGTAAATAATATTCCATTGATATTTACTAGCAGCAAAACGGCTGTAGAAATTGAATCATTATGTTTGCAATTAAAGTTTTACCATCCGTTTATAGCTGAGAATGGTGGTCTGCTTTCAATTCCAGAAAATTATTTTATCACTGAAGCACAACCCACAGAGAACTATCATAAAACTGTAATAGGTGTTGATCGCAAGGTAATCGGCAACGTTTTATCACCCCTAAAATCGTCATTTAAGTTTATTTCATTTGATGAGATGTCAATTGATGAATTGATCGAGCAAACTGGCCTAGGAAGACAACAAGCTGTCTATGCGAATCAGCGTGACGCAACAGAACCTCTTCTATGGCTTGATAATGAAACTAAATTGGATGAATTTAAAAAAATCCTAGCGCAAAGCAATCTCAGACTCGTTAGTGGAGGAAGATTTCACCATGTTATGGGGAAGCATGACAAAGCCACAACTATGTCTTTACTCATTAAAAAATTCAGGAACTACTATTCTAATGAAGTTATTTCTATCGCCTTAGGCGACAGTCCAAATGATTTGGAAATGCTCAAGACCGCAGACTATTCCATCTTGATCCCAAACCCAAATGCACCAAAATTGTGCGTTGAAAATCATGCTAACCTTGTATATGCACAACATGCCGGTCCACAAGGGTGGAATGAAAGTTTACTGGCATTACTAAAGGAGTTAACTAAGTGACGGATTTTTTCCAAAACGGCGTCATTGCGACATTGCATAATCTTACTGATCGCAGCATCGAATCAGTCGAAAAAGAATTAGTGCAATGGAGTAAGACACGACCCATGTCCTTAATTCTTCCTTGTCTTTACTCAGAACTTCAAGGGCCAGCACTAGAAAACATTATTCAAGAATTATCAAAAGCTTCTTATATTTCTGAAATCATCATAGGTCTAGATGCTGCCAATAAAGAAGAGTTTGAACATGCACGTGAATTTTTTAGTAAATTGCCACAACATCATGTCATTCTTTGGAATGACGGACCTAAACTCAGAAAAATTGATCAAGATATTAACGAACATAGCTTGGCTCCAGATCAAGCTGGTAAAGGACGAAATGTTTGGTATTGTCTAGGTTATTTTTTAGCATCAGGAAAATCCAAAGCAGTCGCGCTCCATGATTGTGATGTGTTGACGTACGACCGCGGTATCCCTGCAAAGCTACTCTATCCTGTTATTCATCCAACTTTCGATTATGTATTTTGCAAAGGCTACTACTATCGTGCACATGATGGTCATTTTTCAGGAAGGGTCTCACGTTTACTGGTCCTACCACTGCTTACCGCACTCAAACAATGCATTGGCTCACATGATTACTTAGATTTTTTAGGCAGCTTTCGTTATGTTCTCGCGGGCGAATTTTCCATGCGTGCAGGTGTAGTAAATTCATTACGCATACCCAGCGATTGGGGCCTTGAAATTGGCATCCTTTCAGAAATGCACCGCAGGTATTCAAATCAAAGAATTTGCCAGGTCGACATTGCTGATTGTTATGATCACAAGCATCAAATTCTCTCAGAAAACGATCAAAACAGCGGCTTGTCAAAGATGAGTATCGACATCACGAAAATAATTTTTCGAAAACTTGCCACCCAAGGGATTACCCTTACACCTGAACAGTTTCGTACAATCAAAGCAGCATACTACCGTCGTGCTTTAGATCTGATTGATAATTATTCCAATGATGCTGCGATGAATGAGTTAACGGTGGATCGTCACAAAGAAGAAAGTACAGTTGAGCTTTTTGCACAAAATGTGATGGATGCGGGTGAGAGATACTTTTCTAACCCAATGGAAACACCTTTTATGCCCACCTGGTCACGGGTAGTCAGTGCTATCCCAAACATTTTAACTAATCTTTATCAATCAGTCAGTGATGATAATGCTTAGTTTCGATTACTAATCCATAAGCATTGGTAAGGTTGTAAAACGATTGTTTCATTAGATAGATCCAAGGTGTCCCAAGCAATGAGATCAACCCAAGTATCTGTGCAAATAAGATTTAAATTGGACAAATAAAGCTCTTGTTGCATATCAGTGACATTATGTATCGCAAAAATACTTTGTTCACGATTCATACTCTGGCGCCAAAACCCAAAAATATTTCTACCAAGATGTAATGTAAACTGTGTTGCACTAGGGTGAAAAGCGGCCTGTTTTTTGCGAATTGAAATAATTCGTTTCAAATCATGAAATACCTTGCAGTTTTTTGAGGTGTAATCACTAAAAATCTCTTCTAGTTCTTCAAACTGCCACTGTCCTCGGTTTATAGCGCGCTTCTGCTTTGTTTGAGAATATTTCTCATAGTCATTTTCTCCAGCCAACAGACTATGAATATAAAATGCTGGTATACCTTCTAGGCCCAACATAATAATCTGAGAACACAAGAATCGTTGGATTTGCAGTGCGTCTTTTCCAGTTGCCGTGCCTTGCATAGCATCCATCCATGTTATATTGATTTCATAAGGCCGCTCACCTGCGCTAGTAATGGATCTTGTGCTAACTTTGCCGCCAAACTTTTTCATACCTTCAGCCAATGCATCGGTGGTTTTATCATCAAGAAGGCCTTCTAATGGTCGCAATCCAATACCATCGTGTGAAGCAGTGAAATTTAAATAAGTGCAATTGCGTGGTGCAGGAGGAAGACTCATAGACCAACGAACCAAATGTTCCGAAGTTCCAAACCACATGGCGTGTAATAGCAATGGCGGTAAACTAAAATTATAAATGATATGCGCTTCATTAGAGTTACCAAAATATTTTAAGTTTTCCATATTGGGAATATTGGTTTCGGTAACAAATATTGCTTTCGGGTAATAACGCTCGATAAGCAAACGAAATACTTTGACGATTTCGTGCGTCTCAGTTAAATTGATACACGATGTACCTATACATTTCCATAAAAATGCAATGGCATCCAAACGGATAATACGTACACCTTGTTGCATATAGAATTTAAGAATTGCAATAAACTCCAGCAAGACATCTGGATTAGAAAAATCCACATCTACTTGATCTGCACTGAATGTACACCAAACATGCTTGGTTCCAGCATTAGTATCTATGGCTTGTAATAGTTTACTTGCACGTGGGCGCACGACTTTACTTAAAGCTTCTTGCTCTTCTGCCTGAATAAAATAATCGCAACCTGGTTTTTCATTATTGATAAATTGCTGGAACCATTTGCTTTGTGAAGATATATGATTAATCACCAAATCGGCCATGAGATCAAAATGCTCAGCAATATTTCTAATATCTTGCCAATCTCCAAGCTCGCTATTTACTTGCTTATAATCAATCACCGCAAAACCATCATCAGAGCTATAAGGAAAAAAAGGCAATACATGCACCGCTGTTATGGTCCCTTTTAAATATTTGATCAAAAACTCGCGCAATACTTTTAAAGGCTTTTCCCCTTGAGAGACAATGGAGTTTCCGTAAGTAATTAAGTAAATATCCTTCTGGCTCCAACCTTCATGAAGCTGTTCTGCAAGTAATTGATCATCAGCTTCTTCATAAGCAGGCTGTATATCTGCAAAAATTGCTAAGATATTTTTTAGAAGTGTTTCCGCATCTGACTTACCATATATTTTTTCAATATGTGCTTTCAGTCTCTGCTGAAATTCCTGCTTTGTTAATTGCAATACATCCATGTTAGAGAAGTGTTTTAGTATAAGTAATTAATGTAAAGTATTTATTTCGAACAACGATAAGGACTAGAACCAACCCATGGCAGCCACAAACCAAGAAGGCGTACTCATCAGCCAATCAGTCGCAATTTTAATCGACGGCAATAATATTGAACGAAGCATCCATAGCGAAACAGGCGACGAAAATACCATGCTCAATTTTGATACACTTATCCCAAACCTTTTGGATAATCGTGGACTAAGCCGACTTATTTACTTTCGTGAAGGCAAACAGATCTCACAAAAACTAAAAGAACGATTGCATGAATTTTATCATGGTTCCGTTCGCCCATGTCATAAAAGCGCGGATATCCCACTCTCAATCAAAGCAACACAAGTCGCAAGCAAAGTCGATACGATCATCATCATGTCTGGTGACTCCGATTTTATCGAATTGGTACGCCATCTCAAAGCAGAAGGTGTGCGGGTCGAGATTGCATCGGTACCAAGCACAACCTCAAAATTACTGATTGATGAAGCAGATTATTTCCACGCCTTAAACAAAGACTTCTGGTTTACCTTGTCACCTAAACGCAGTAAGCGAAAATCCACACAAAAGAAAAATAATTGAGTCTCTATATCTTATTCCTCGGGTTCTCCCTGCCATAACATTTCATAGCCTATTTCATAAGTCTCACTTGCATAAGCACTTAAATTATCAAATTTTTCTTTAAATGTGCTATCAGCGTGTGATTTTTCATGTTGTTCAAAAGACTGCCAATACGTGACAATCGCGAGATGATCTTCGGTTTGTTTTTTTGAGGCAATTGACCCCTCATCTGAAACAAATCCTGAAAACTTATACACTTGACCACCAATAAAACCACCTTGATCATCACCATATTTATTTTTTACCACATTACACATCTCACCCAAAGCAAGTTGCACATCTTCTTCTGAGACACCTTCTTTTAATTTAACGACGTTATATAACATGACGCATCCAAAAGGGACGCTGAGTGCATTGAACATTTACTCTCTCCAATAATATGAGCCAGTATGGCTAAATAAAAAATAATTACAATTAGCAAAATCATACTGATTAAACTATCTACAAATCAAATAAAATATTACAGAGGATGCTGCGCGTTTAAGAACATGCTAATCCACCTCATTTACTATAATCCAGCAATTTTTCTGGTGAAAATGAGCACAATACCCGCTTGTTAGACAGCTTTTTCTAATAACGATTAGGGGATGAATATCACTTATAGGAATAATATCTGCACAAACAGCTGAATTTAGAAGTTTCGTCCGAACAAGTTGAAGTTATAATAGTCTTACTCTTGAATATCATCTCTTATGGGTTAGCTATGATCAAAAAATATGTTTATGCACTAATTACAGTTTCAATTTTTTGTTTTGCTGTGGCTTTGCATGCGCAAGAAATTGAATATAAAAGCGGCAAACAGCAAGTTGCTCTTATCGAACTATATACTTCTCAAGGATGTAGCAGCTGCCCGCCAGCTGATGAGTGGCTGGCACGCCTCAAAGATAAACCAGGCCTTTGGGATGAATTTGTTCCTATTGCACTTCATGTTGACTACTGGGACTACTTAGGCTGGAAAGATAGTTTTTCAAGAGAAGAATATTCCAATCGCCAACGCTTACATCGTAAACAAGGGAATGTTTCTGTTGTCTATACACCTGGTTTTTTTCTGAATGGGAAAGAATGGAGAAGTCGATTTGGCAGAAAAATACCAAGTGTTGGCAAGCCTGCAGGGGAGCTAATTGCAACACTTTATAACAATTTACTTAATGTTCGCTTTGAATCAAACCAAGCTAAAGCAAACATCTTAAATGTTGGAATTTTAGGTTTTGGCTATCAAACACCAATACAAGCTGGTGAAAATTCAAATCGCGTCTTGCATGAGGATTTTGTGCTACTTTCACATTCAATGCACAAAAGTTTAGATGGCACTTGGGAGGTTTCACTTCC
>CAJIAE010000371.1_pt1 | contig 9688 bp, 7 predicted proteins | sample 9199101 | NCBI WGS metagenome assembly CAJIAE01 (sample SAMEA7708273, study PRJEB35096) | sediment metagenome | biome: marine neritic benthic zone biome [ENVO:01000025]; feature: sediment [ENVO:00002007]; material: shallow marine sediment [ENVO:03000034] sea grass bed [ENVO_01000059] ...
AAGTTGCTTCTTCAAATATCGCATTTCCCGTTGCACCAGCGACAGACTCCATCGCTTCTACCAGTGGCACGCCAGCGGCAAACATCGTTGCAAGTGTTCTTGCAAATCTCGCAATCGCTGATTTTTCTAATATTTGACCAACTACGGGGATTTTAAGTGATGCTTTGTCTAAACCTTTACAAAATGCTGGGGAACGCTTTTTTGCATTAATAAAAACAAACACCAAGACACCGATACCAAGTAGTACTAGCCACCAATAATTCTGCATAAATTCAGATAGATTAATAACCATCTGTGTAAACGCTGGTAGGTCTGCGCCAAAACCCTGGAATAACTCTTGGAACTGTGGGACTACGAATAATAAAAGTATGCCTGAAACTACAAAAGCTACTACTAATACTGCTGTTGGGTAAAACAACGCTTTCTTAACTTTGCCTTTTAGTTCTTCTGTTTTTTCTTTATATGTGGCAACTTTATCTAAAAGTGTTTCCAGTGCACCAGACTGTTCGCCTGCATCTACTAAGTTGCAAAACAAATCATCAAAATACTTTGGTTGTTTTTCTAATGATTGCGCAAGCGCAGTTCCAGATTCCACATCATTTTTAATGCCCATGATGAGATCTTGCATAGCCGGTTTTTCATGCCCACGCCCAATAATTTCAAACGCTTGTACGAGGGGTACACCTGCTGCCATCATGGTTGCGAGTTGTCTAGAAAAAATTGCAATATCCTTTGGGACAATTTTTTTACCTTTGCCAAATAGTGGCTTGGGTTTTTTCTTAACCTTTAGTGGATTAATTCCCTGGCGACGTAAATCTGCTTTCAATAAAATTTCATTTGAAGCCTGTGCTTCGCCTTTGACACGTGTTCCTTTACGGTCCACACCTTCCCAGACGAAAACAACTGCTCTTGGAGTTGCTGCTGCAGCGGTTGCCATAATTTAGTCCTTTGTTACTCGGTTCAATTCTTCCAGGCTTAGGATGCCTTCACGAACTTTATTTAATCCAGAAGCACGTAAGTCATTATAGCCTTCTTTTTGAGCCTGCTCTGCAAGCTGAATTGCGTTTCCATTTTCCATAATGAGCGTTCCCATTTCTTCCGATACTGCTAACACTTGAAATATGCCGGAACGGCCTTTATAGCCAGTATTGTTGCATTGGTCACATCCACCAGCCTTGTATATCTTTAAATCACCTAGTTCAGATTCAAGAAATCCTTCTTCCAATAAAGCTTCCTTCGGTACTTCATCCACGACTTTGCATGGTTCGCATAATCTTCTCGCCAGACGTTGGGCAATAATTAAGCTCACGGCTGACGCGATGTTATAAGGTGGTACCCCCATATTAGCTAATCTTGTCAGGGTTTGGGGGGCATCATTTGTATGCAAGGTCGATAAGACCAGGTGACCGGTTTGAGCAGCTTTGACTGCAATTTCAGCTGTCTCAAGGTCACGAATCTCACCAACCATTATGATGTCTGGATCCTGACGTAAAAAGGCTCTAAGTGCAGATGCAAATGTTAGCCCAACCTTAGGGTTAACATTAACTTGGTTTACCCCAGGCATGTTGATTTCAGCCGGGTCCTCAGCAGTGGAAATATTTCGATCTGCTGTATTAAGAATATTTAGACCGGTGTAGAGAGAGACAGTTTTACCACTACCTGTTGGCCCAGTAACTAATATCAGCCCATAAGGTTTTGAGAGAGCATTTAAATATAATTGTTTTTGGTCTTCTTCGTAGCCTAGTGCATCAATTCCTAAAGTGGCGCTTGTTGGATCAAGGATACGTAAAACAATCTTTTCGCCAAATAATGTTGGGCATGTGTTTACACGAAAATCTATTGCACGTTTTTTTGAAAGTTGCATTTTTATACGGCCGTCCTGAGGAATACGTCGCTCAGAAATATCGAGGCGGGCCATTACTTTTAGTCTTGCGGAAATTCTCGGTGCCAGATTTTGTGGTGGATTTGCGATTTCTTCAAGCACACCGTCAATTCGAAAACGCACACGATATGCTTTTTCATAAGGTTCAAAATGAATATCAGATGCTTTTTTATTGATTGCATCTAGTAAGCATTTATTAACAAATCGGACAATTGGGGTGTCATCTACATCAGAATCAGCACCATCATCTAGTTCATCATCACCACTTGTTACATCCAAATTATCCAAGTCATCATCTAGAAGCCCATCCATATCTAAAGACTTATCGCCCATCTCAAGAGCCTTGTCGATGATACTTTCTAGCTTATCTTCTTCGACTAAAACCGCTTCTGTTGTAATTCCAGTGTTGAATTTAAATTCATCCAAAGCAGCTAGATTCATTGGATCTGAGATCGCAACGAATAGACGATTACCGCGCTTTTGCACTGGTAGTGCATGGTGTTGGCGTATTAATTTTTCTGGGACGATATTGCTAGGAAGTGACTCTAAATCAATTGAATTGATATTGAGTAATGGAATACCAAATTCATTTGAGGCTGAATGTGCAATATCACTCGCTTCTACAAGTTCATTTTTAACTAAGTAGCTTGTTAATGCGATATTACTTTCATGCGCTTCTTTTTGTGCATTAGCAGCATCTTGCTCTGTAATGTAACCATCGTTAATCAGTCTACGTGATAGACCACTAATTCTAATTGTTGATGCCGCTGTCGCCATTATTATGCTCAGAAATTAAGTTTTTTCTTTGTAACAAATCAATTTAATTTAGCCTGGCAGCAACGCAAGGCATGTATGTAAAGATCTGAATTTGCAAGATATCTTTGTATTTATAAATAATCTAATGAAATCTGTGATTTTTCACGAATTCTTTACCAATTGGTAGTATATTTCCGATGGCTAGAATTTTCTAACTCATTGTTTTAAAAGGTATTTGTAACACAGATTGCTATAATCAACAAATTTTAGAGCTATTACTGAATTACCCTTTTAAATCAATAAGCTATAAGTGCACATTCAATACTTCGTAATCAAAGATACTGCTAATATAAAATAAATAATGTACAAGAATTGCATACTTGTTTTAACTTCCACTTATCCGCGTTGGGAAAATGATACTGTTCCCAGGTTTGTAGAATCATTATGTGTCGAGCTCATGAAGTATGGTAATCATGTCATCGTGCTTGCACCTCATTTTTATAATTCAAAAGTTAAAGAAACTCTCAATGGTATATCTGTATTTAGGTTTAAATATGCACCAGAGAGGTTAGAAAAATTAGCTTACGGTGGAGGCTTAATTTATAACTTTAAACATAGGCCAATCGTAAATTCGATATTATTGATTATTTTTCTTACTAGTCAATTCTTTAGTGCTATTTCATTGGTGCTGAAAAAAAAATGTAGTGTAATTCATGCCCACTGGTTAGTGCCGCAAGGATTTATTGCTGTACTGGTTAAAAAAGTTTTATTCTGGAAAAAAATCTCTGTTGTAATTACTGTGCATGGCAGTGATGTTCATGCAATTAATAATAAGCTGTATAAAATTTTAACAAACTGGATTTATAAGAATGCAGATACTATTACAATTGTTAGTAATGCAATTGCAGATACTATGAAAAATAAGGATAAGTTAATTGTTGCTTCAATGGGTATAGATGCTAATGGTTTATTAATACCATCACAAAACCTAGTCAAAAAAGATCTGCTTTTTGTGGGTAGGTTGGTTAAACAAAAAGGATGTGATGTGTTATTAAATGCATTTGCTGAGATTTCTAAAAAATATAAACAGCTCAATCTTAACATCGTAGGCTCCGGCCCAGAGCTAGATAATCTAATAAGAATTTGTATAGATCTTGGAATTGAAAAAAAAGTTAATTTTGCAGGAGAAAAGACTCAGGATGAACTAAGTAAATGGTATCAGTCTGCACTAATATTTGTTATGCCATCAGTTGATCAAGAAGGATTCGGTTTAGTTGTGACAGAAGCAATGTCATGTGAGTGTATTGTGATTGCCTCGCAATTGAACTCAATATCCGAAATTATTGACGATGGGGTGGATGGAATTTTAGTAAGGCCTGGATCAGTAAAAGAACTTTCAAAGGAATTAATGCGTGTGATTGAAAATCCAGATTACGCGTCACACATAGGTAATAATGCGCGTAAAAAAGTTCTCGCTAGATTTGATTGGGCTATAATAGGAGCAAAATATGCAAAAGTGATTTCTGATTTAGCAACTTAGCTATGCTGATTCAATGCATTTTCTAATGCATTGCAGCTTACTTCCCATGAAGACTTAATATTACACTTGTTTTTCTCATCAGCCATTTCAAAAATTTTATTCCGATAACTGTTTATGTCTCTCGTTCTAATAAGCATTTCTGGGCACTCTGATAAAATCCATCTTACACTTTTGGTATCAGTGGCAACCACAGGAATTTTACAGTTTAATGCTTCATATAGTTTTACTGGATAACTGTAGTCTCCAAATTTAGATTGTTGATTTATTATCAATGCTACATCCATGCTATTAATTAGAACGGGCATTGAACTATCATCAAGATATCCAAGCCATATTGTATTTGTGCTGTTAGGAATTGGGTTTTTAGACTGACTACTTAACACGAAGAGTATGTCATTACAATTTGACATCTGAGCTATCAGTTTAATTAAAATATCAGTTCCTCGACTTCTATGAAGGGTGCCAAAATAACCCACTAAGGTTTTATTAATTGGTAGCCCTAATTTTTTACGTGATTTGTATTTATCTGCAGGTATGAATTTTGGGTCTGCGCTCATCGGCACAATCACTGGCTCTTTACGCAGTCCAAGACTGGATTGTAAATCGGCAAGACTTTGGCCAGCAACAATAACTAAGTCTGCTTTTTTTAAGCTATGTCTCCAAATTAAGTGTAGAGGATATAACCAAGGTATATAGCTCTCATAATTATCATAAGAATCTATCGCACATTTAATGCGGAAAACTTTTGCAAGTTTTTGAGCGATAATCCCATAATATGTATCGGAGAATCCTACTATCCATTGAATATTATGCGTTTTTATTGTTTTCTTAGCGCATAATAAATAATTAATTATTAAAGACGGATAAATGCTAATTGATGTCCAATAAATTCCATCTTTATAGATACTAATGCTTTTAGTTTTTTTGTAGTCAAGTAATAAAACATATATATTGTGTCCACGCGTGGCTAGTGCTTTAGGTAAATAATAAAAACGTCCATAAGGTCTGGTGATTAAATCTTTGTTTTGCGGTCTTCTCTTTGATAAGAATAAAATATTCATCAAAACTCTTTTTTACAACTTGAGATCAATTTTATGCATAGCTAGTATAAAAGATATCATTTAATTTATATTGCGCCATGCTATATTCTAATGGAATTTGTTTATACCTCGATATTTTGGGTATAGCCTCCAGTAAAGTGGGTATAGAAATTTAAGAATTAAATTTGGATTATTTTTATAATGAACTGTTTTTTCTTCAAGAAAGCGATTTCGAAGAGATTCTTTATCTAACTTAGAGCTGACCCCAGTATTTCTCATGAAAGCAATTGGGTAATTGCAACACTTAAGTTTAATTTTATTTTTATACGCCCGCAAAAAGAAATCATAGTCCATGGCAAGTTTAAAGCTTGTATCAAAAAAGCCTTGATGTTTGAATACGTTTCTATGGCATAGAACCCCTTGATGCAGTAGACCAAACTTAAAATTCATCCAAAAGTTGAATCCTCTGGGTTTGAATTCCTTTTTCTCAACTTCATTTCCATAAAATATATTGAACGCGAAAATATCATATTCAGATGTCAAAAACTTTGATGCTTCACTTAATGTGTTGTCGTTTAATAGATAATCATCGGCATGTATAAATAAAATAAATTCACCAGATGATAAGTCATAGCCTTTATTCATTGCGTCAGCTATGCCAAGAGCTGGAAATTGTTTAAATTTTGTTATTTTTGAAGAATATTTATGGATTATAGATAAAGATTTATCAGTTGAATATCCATCTATTATTATATATTCAAAGTTACTATAGTTTTGATTGCATACACTATGCACAGTTTTTTCTAAAAAAGTTTCACCATTGTAATTAATAGTGATCACGCTTATTTTTGGATATTTCATCATGAGGTTAGGTAGCATGCGCCTAACAAATATACATGGAGTATTGAATCAGGGTATGCGCATGTAACTTTGATAATTATTAATATTTAAAAGATATTAACTAGATTTATTGTTATTCAATGAGTAAAGAAGCACTGTTATCTGTTCAGAGAGCAAGCCCATTAAAAATACTAAAAAAGATAATATCAAAAGAGTTGCACTCATATTAGTAAATCTGCCTTCTGTGGTAAAAGTATAGATATAGTTAAGCATACCACCTGCAAAGAGCGCTGCACTTAATGGTGAAAATACTTTTAATGGAGAGTATAGAGCTGTAATTTTAATTATAATAATTAAAAATCTTAAACCGTCTTTGTATAATCTAATATGACTTTTACCTAACCTTTTTGATGCGCGAATTGGTATGTATGATACAGAGTAACCGCTTCTGAAGAATGCCATTGTAATTGTGGTTGGGTATGAAAATCCATTTGGTAATAGATATAAAAATTCTTTAAATTTTTTTGCATTACATATTCTTAGTCCAGATGTGAGGTCGTGAACTTTTTTGCCAACTATTCTTGAAGCGATAAAATTGTATAAAAGATTGCCAAGCAATCTACGCTTTCCTGCGTGCGACCCCATCTCCCTTGCACCAACTACCATATCAAAACCTTTTCCATATTCATCCAGTAGTCTTTGTAGGTCTTCTGGAGTATGTTGACCATCACCATCCATAAATGCAATGACATCATGTTTTGCACTACGCGCCCCAGATTTGATGGCTGCACCATTGCCTAGATTATATGCATGAGAAACTAAATCAATTTTATTTGATCGACATATACTTTCAGTATCGTCAGTAGAGCCATCACTTACGACAATAATTTGAGCTGAGGGAAAATAATTTTTTAAACTTGGTAATAAATTAGCAAGTGATTTCGACTCATTCTTGGCTGGTATAACTATACTTATTTTCATTTTATGATTAAAAATAAAATATTATTTTATTCTTTTAAAAGTTTTTCCCATTTTCCAATATATATCAATTGCGTATTTTTTTCATCTTTAGCTTTATATTCTTTTAGCACTCTTCTTGCTTCTTCTAGCTTGTTTTGTGAAATTAGAAAATGGAGCAAATAATTATAATGGTAGATTTTACTTGGATATACTGATAATGCTTCTTTGCTAAATCTTTCAGCGTCCACATAGTTATTCGAAACAGTAGCGAGATATTGAGCATAATGAACTAAAAGATGAGATTTAAATAGTCTTCTGATTTTTTTATTGCTTAAGGTATTTGAAAATACTTGGAGATAAGTTTCGTGCTCGAGAGTACAGTCGGACTTTATTAAGCAAATCGTTAGTTGTTGTAATGAATTAACAGTTGAAGCATCAATTACTCCATTTTTCAAAGAGCGATATAAATCATCAAGTTCGTTACTATCCGAATTCAGATTGTGCCTCGCTAGTAAAAGTAATTTGCCAGTTTTTGGGCTTAAGGAAGAAGGATTGATATTGGCTGCAAGATTTAACTGTTTGAGAGATTCCTTAAATAATGAATTTTTTAATTTTTCATCCTTCTCGTTTAAATATAAAGTTTCATATGTTTCTGCGAGGACCATATGAGCTCTTTGAGAATTGGGGTGATATTCAACATCGTATATTGCAAGCTTTAAAGGATGCTCCCAGTGGCCAACTCTTAAATATAGTGTATAAGTTAGTGCAATTGTCCAAAGCGTACAAATAACCAAGGCTAGTTTAACTTTTTCATGTTTAAAAAAATGCATCACCGTAACTAAAAATGCTAGTACCACACCATATGACGCCAAGTAGTTTCGGTGCTCAAAAGCAAGTTCTAAAGGAATAATGGTAGATTCAAGAGAATGGCATATATAAAACCATAGGATACCAAATGAGATGAATGGCTTTTTGTTTAGTGAATAGATCGCGATGCCAAGTAGAACTAGTAATGAGAGAATGTATGCAGCAGTGATCGGTGGGTCGACTATTGAATGAGATATTTCAAACGAATCTAACAGTAAGCCCATATGACTGATATTAGGGACTAATGTCATTTTCAAATACCATAATACAATTCCTGTCTCAGTTAGTAGCCTTTCATGCAGAGTGAAATGACGTGCAATATAGACATTTTTATAGGAATCAAAATTTGAAATAAAATCAAAAGCAAAATATAAAAAAGGCAATGTCGCACTGAGAGCAAAAAAACTGATCAAGTAAAATTTTTCGACAATATGCTTATGTTTAAAGCGAAATACACAAACTTCGATTACTAAAATCTGAAATGGGATAAGAATGGCAATTTCTTTGCTTAGCAAGGAAAGTATTCCGAAAACCCCCATCAAAAATGACAAAACTATCCCTCGGCTTATAGTGAAGGGTTTGGTGCGCAAAAGGCAATAAGAGTAAATAGATGCTACGGCGAATAAGCTAGCCAAGCTTGTCATGCGTTGTACTATGTAGAGTACGCCCGTTAGATTAAATGGATGAATTAGCCAACAAAACCCGACTAAAATTGAAAATAGGTTTTCATCTATTTTGATATATTGATCTTCTTTCCATTGTTTTAAAATTAGTCTCGAAAGTAAAACGAGGAGTATTCCTGTAAGTAGGTGGATTACAAGATTAACTGCCTTCATTGGAAAAGGATTTTTTCCACTGAAATAAGTGTTAAGTCCGAAAGTCAGCATGCTAATGGGCCGCTTAAAAGGGCCAGCGGATCCGCTCATGGCTGATTGCCACAGTTCTGTAGCAGATAGGTTATCAATATAGACTAGTTCATTATTAAGGATGTTTGGATAGTCGTCTAAATGAAATCCACCTTGTAGTCCTGGACTATAGATCGCACTAGTGATTACTAGAGCGAGTAGAATAAGGATAAAGTTTTTAATTTTTATAGTATTCAAGAATACTAATACAATGAAGAGGCTCTAAAAAGAAGAAACGCCCCAAAAGGGGCGTTTCGATATCTAGCTATTTATTTTAATAACTAACTATTAAGAACGGCACTCTGCTGGCAAGTATTTTGGTTCAACTGGTGATGCACCGCCTGGAGCGCAGTTCCAGTTTACTGCAGTATTAGTGCCGGTACCAATCAGATCAATTTCTTGACCATCAGCAGTTGTACCACCTACGTCTAAAATACGTACAGTTACTTCAGCTTGAGTAGTACTGGTTCTGTTGAAATCCATGCCCTGAATAACATCGCCATTACCAATTGAAGTTTCAAATCCAGCTTGAGCTACAGTTTGTGGCATGGAGCCTTCAGAAATATAATATTCTGATATTGCAGTCTTAGCGGGTGATGCAGCAATAACTGCTTCAGATAATTTTGCACGAATAGTGTAATCCTGATAAGCAGGAATCGCAATCGCTGCAAGAATACCAATAATCGCAACAACGATCATCAATTCGATTAAGGTAAAACCTTTTTGCATTTTTTTCATGGGGAATCTCCTATCCTCATTTAATTTAAAAATTTAAGTTGAACATTAAGTTCCCAGCTGTCCTTGCTAGGAGTCCTTAATGACTCCAACTCCGGAAGAACTGGCGATTGCTCAAATATAACTTCAAGTAATCATGGCTATTTATATACAGATATCATGC
>CAJIAE010000103.1_pt1 | contig 9260 bp, 7 predicted proteins | sample 9199101 | NCBI WGS metagenome assembly CAJIAE01 (sample SAMEA7708273, study PRJEB35096) | sediment metagenome | biome: marine neritic benthic zone biome [ENVO:01000025]; feature: sediment [ENVO:00002007]; material: shallow marine sediment [ENVO:03000034] sea grass bed [ENVO_01000059] ...
ATTGGTGGAACATTAACGGATGTGTTGGTGTTTGCGGGTGGATATGATGAAAATCAGGACAGTGCGACAACACCACAGAATGACAACATTGGTCGTGCCCTATATATTGTCAATGCAACTACAGGTGCACGGTTATGGTGGGCAGGCCCATCTGGTTCTGGTGCAGACCTGGAGGTCGCAAACTTAAATAACAGCATGCCTGCTAGACCTGCTGTGATTGACTTAGACGTGGATGGCAAAGCAGACCATGTCTATATCGGTGACCTTGGTGGTCGCGTATGGCGATTTGATTTCACTCATGGTAACAGCGCAAGTTCTTTCGGTTCTGCAACCTTGCTTGCAACATTGGGTGATACAGACTCGAATCCAGCAAACGATACTGAAAATAATCGACGTTTTTACCACACTCCTAGTGTCGCGTTGAAAGATCCTTTAGCGTCGCAAACATTACATGTTGCAATTGGCTCTGGATATCATGCACATCCTTTAGATCAAGATATACATGACCGATTCTATGTATTGGAAGATACGGATGTATTGAATTCTGGTTCAATGACCTTACCGCTAACCGAGAGTGCAATTTATGATGCTACGGATAATGTGATCCAAGATGGTACGACCACTCAACAAGCAGCTGCACAAGCATTGTTAAATGCAGCTTCAGGGTGGTATATCCGGTTTGAAGAAAATAGTTCAACGCAAATCGGTGAGAAAGCCTTATCCCGAGCAACTATATTCGACGGTATTCTTTTATTTAGTACCTACTTGCCTGAAGATCCTTCATCTACAAGTGTGGCAGCATCTTGCCAAGCCGCTGCAGGTTTTGGAAGAACGTATGCGCTAGAAATTAGCAATGGTAGTGCAGTGTTTAACTCATGGGACGGCGATGCAACCGATCTCGATGTAGATGATCGTTACTTTAAACTCAGTCATGTAGGCATTCCTCCAGAAGTGCAAATTATTATCCCTGAAGGAAGCCTCGAGCATGGTAAGAAGCCAGTGTTGCTCGTTGGCACAGAGATTGTAGACAGTGATTTTGATGCACCACAACCAGAAATGATTTACTGGAGCGATCAATAATGTTTAAACAAAAAGGAATCACGCTTATCGAACTGATGATTGTAGTTGTGATTGTTGCAATACTTGCATCAATCGCACTACCTAGTTATCAACAATATGTTCAGCGTTCTAAACGTGTTACTGCTGAGGGCGATTTGTTTGCGTTTAGAAATTCTATGCAGAGGTTTTTTGCAGAGAATAATACATATCTAGGCGCTGCAAATGGAGGTGGTAACACTGGTGCACCTGCTGCAACTGTTTTCCCCAGCCAATCACCAATTTCAAATGATTCCATTGCTTATAATTTAACGATCTCGGCTGCAACTGCAACGTCGTTTACTCTTCAAGCTACTCCAACAGGATCCCAAGCAGGCGATGATTGTGGCAATTTAACGCTGACTTCTACAAATGTCCGTGGAGTGTCTTCCAGTACAGTTGCAAATTGCTGGAAGTAATTTCATTTTTGGTGAAAGATTGCTTATCCAATATTTGAGAGCAAACTCTCAGTCCATTCATCCTCTATAATATACTTTTAAAGCTAAAATAGAGTAGTGGTATTGGCATCACATTTATAGTGGATCAAAGTTATGCTGGTAAAAAAACAACGCGGAATCACATTGATCGAACTGATGATCGTTGTGGTAATCATTGCCATAATCGCCTCGATTGCATACCCATCATATCGGGAACAAGTGCGTAAAACGCGGCGAGCAGATGCACAATCTGCATTAATGGATGCTGCAGCTAAAATGGAGCGTCGTTATACGCAATTTGGTAATTACTCAGCCGCTCTCGCTGGCATGGGGATCAGTGCTACCAGTCCTGAAGGTTATTATGGAATTACCGCCACCCTAGCTGGCGATCCTCAAACGTTTTTGCTAACCGCAACTCCTATTGCAGGCTCGGTACAAGATGGCGATAATTGTGGTAATTTCACCATCAATCAGGCTCAAGCTAAAACTGTTTCCGGAAGTTTGTCAGGAGAGGCGTGTCGCTGGGACTAGTTAATATTCTCTCTAAATATTTTTGGTAGTGGGAACACTACGTTTTCAGATTTTCCTTGATCTTCAGTAACAACTGCCTTCTGTTTCTCTTGTAAAAATTGCGTTACGCGTTGTACTAAAACTTCTGGCGCAGAGGCGCCCGCAGTAACACCCACATTTTTTTTGTTTTCTAACCAGGAATCTTGAATGTATTCAGGGCCATCAATGAGGTGTGCTTCGATGCCGTTTTTGTCTGCAATTTCACGTAAACGGTTTGAATTTGAACTAGCCTGTGAACCAATCACGAGTAGCAAGTCACATGACTCAACCAGTTTTTTAACCGCATCTTGGCGATTTTGAGTGGCATAGCAGATATCATCTTTCTTAGGACCGATAATATTAGGAAAACGAGTGCGCAATGCATCGATGACATCACTGGTGTCATCAACGGATAACGTTGTTTGTGTAACAAAAGCGGTTTTGTTTCCATCAACGATATTTAATTGTTTAACATCATCCACGTTTTCAACAAGATGGATGTCCCCGCCTTTAGATATATCATATTGTCCCATTGTGCCCTCGACTTCTGGATGACCTTTGTGACCAATGAGGATCGTGTCTAGGCCTTCTTTGCTATAACGCGCAACCTCTAAATGAACCTTGGTTACTAATGGGCATGTTGCGTCAAAAACTTTAATGTCACGATGCTTTGCTTCTTCTTGCACTGCTTTAGAAACACCATGTGCACTAAAAATAACTGTTGAGTCATCTGGCACTTCATTTAATTCATCAACAAAAATAGCGCCTTTTTCTTTTAAATTATTGACTACGAATTTGTTATGTACAACTTCATGTCTTACATAAATTGGCGCACCAAATATTTTTAATGCGCGTTCGACAATTTCAATCGCTCGGTCTACACCTGCACAAAAACCACGTGGATTAGCAAGCAAAACTTTCATGATAATTCAGACACTAGTTCTTTTCTTCTTTGGTAAACAGCGCTTGTGCAATCATTAATATTGCACCAAGGAAAATTGCAGAATCCGCAAGGTTAAAGGTAGGCCAATGGCATGTGATTTGGTTGATGGAAAAGAAAAAAGGCAAGCATTCATTAGCAGGGTAAAACCAATCGATAAAATCAATTACATAACCATAGAGGCTGCGATCAATTACATTGCCAATTGCACCACCTAAAATTAAAGCAAGACTACATGCAAGCAACTTTTCTTTATTAGTCAATTTTTTTAGCCAAAAGAATATGAAAATACTTACACCAATAGCCAATATAGTAAAAAACCATCGTTGCCAGCCTCCCGCTGTGCTTAAAAAACTAAAAGCTGCTCCTTGATTATAGGTAAGGGTGAAATTGAAAAAAGGCAGAAAGGCTTGTGGATCATGCATCGCAAGCATATTTACTGCGATTTGTTTACTTGCTTGATCAAGTATCACAACGATTGCTGTTAACCAGAGCCACTTAAGCATAATGGCGCGTCTCTCCTCGCCCATCTGGTAAATTACTTACACAACGCGAACATAATTCTGGATGTTCAGGATCACTGCCTACATCTTCACGCAGATGCCAGCAGCGCACGCATTTTTGATGCTTAGATTTTTTTACTTCAACAAAATATTCAGCTCCATCTGCGTTTTGAAGCTTAATTGCAGAGTCCGGTATATCAGTATTTGCTAAATCTGCATAAGAAGTGATAAATACAAATCGTAATTCATCGTTTTCAATTTTCTTGAGATATTTTGGTGCGTTCCAAATTTTTATTTCCGCATCAAGAGAGGAGCCAATTTCTTTGTTATTTCTCAAATCTTCTAATAATTTGCTAATTTTTTCTTTTGTTTCAAGTATGCCGTCCCAGTCAGCATTCTCTATTTCCGCAGAAGGTTTAAATTGACTCAGGTCGTACCATGTTTGTGTAAATATAGATTCACTTCGATCACCGGGTATTTGTTGCCAAGCCTCAAATGCGGTGAAGCTTAGAACCGGTACGATCCAGCGGACTAATGCCTCAGCGATGTGATATTGCGCAGTTTGTGAAGATCTGCGTGCAAGACTTTTTTCTTGGCAGGTATATTGTCGGTCTTTAATAATATCCAAATAGCTGCTGCCGAGCTCCAAAATACAAAAATTGTGGATTAAATGATAAATATTATGAAACTGATAATTTTCATAATGTTCTTGAATTGATTTTTGTATTTGATTCGCATTCCAGACAATCCACCTGTCTAGATGTACCATGTCATTCGCAGCTACTAAATCAGTTTCAGGATTAAAGCCACTAAGATTGGATAATAAATAACGTAGCGTATTACGAATTCTTCGATATGCATCTGAGGCACGTGTGAGAATTTCATCTGATACGTTTTGTTCATTTCCATAATCAGTAGAGGAGATCCATAAGCGTAATACGTCCGCACCCATTGAATTGCAGATTTTTTGTGGCGCAATCACATTACCAAGTGATTTCGACATTTTTTTCCCTTCTGCATCCATCGTGAAGCCATGGGTTACGACTTGTTTATAAGGGGCGATTCCATTCATGGCAACAGATGTTTTCAATGAAGATTGGAACCAGCCACGGTGTTGGTCAGAGCCCTCTAAATAAAGATCTACCCTTTCAGCTTTAGTTAAATCTACATCCAGGCGTTTTTGTGCAACTGCATAATGTGTGACTCCTGAATCAAACCAAACATCGAGCGTATCCGTTACTTTTTTATATTGATTTGCTTCATCGCCTAAATATTCATTTATATCCAGCTCATACCAAGCATCCATTCCATCTTGCTCAATTTTCTCTGCAATTTGCTCAATTAACTCTGCTGTTTTTGGGTGGGGCTGTTCGGTGGTTTTATCTATGAAAAACGTAATGGGTACACCCCAAGTGCGTTGTCTTGAAATACACCAATCTGGGCTACTCGCTAACATACCCTCGATACGTGCTTTACCCCAGCTTGGAATCCATTCTACAGTCGGAACTTGATCTTTTACTTTTTGCATTAAGTTATTGGCGTCCATGCTTATAAACCACTGCGGTGTTGCTCTATATATAAGAGGTGTCTTTGTTCGCCAGCAATGTGGGAAGCTATGTTGAAATTTCTCTTGGTGAATTAACTTTTTATTGTTCTCTAATAGCGCAATGACTTTTTCATCAACCTTATATACATGTTCCCCAGCAAATATTTCTGTTTCTTGTTTAAATACCCCATGGTCATCGACCAAATTAAGTGTGCCAATGCTGTATTTTTTGCCAACATTGAAGTCATCTACACCATGGTCTGGCGCAGTATGTACTGCACCCGTTCCTGTTTCTGTGGTCACATGGTCGCCAAGAATGATTGGAACTACTTTGCTATAAAATGGATGGTTTAGTGTTACGTTTTCTAAATCTGATCCTTTGCATTTACCAACAATAGAAAAGCTATCGATTCCATATCTTTGCAAGCAAGTTTCATGCAATGCTTCGGCTAATAATAAACGTTGCCTAACATTTTCGACTTCGCATTGAATAAATAGGTAATCTAATTCCGGATGTAAAGAAACTGCTTGATTGGAGGGCAACGTCCATGGTGTTGTAGTCCAGATGACAATTGAGATTGGGCCTTCACCTGAAAGGCTAGCTACATTTTTGGCTAATTCTTTTTCGTCTGTAACGCCAAATTGCACATCAATCGCATAAGAAGTTTTATCTTGATATTCAACTTCCGCTTCTGCAAGAGCAGAGCCTCCTACAACACTCCAGTACACGGGCTTAAAGCCACGAACGATATGGCCATTGGAATAAATTTTACCAATTGCACGAACAATGTCTGCCTCATAAGCATAATCCATAGTGCGATAGGGTTGATCCCAATCACCAAAAATACCTAAGCGTTTAAAATCAGTGCGTTGTTTGTCTACTTGTTTTTCAGCATACACACGGCATGCATCGCGAAATTCTTTATGTGTTTTTTTAGTGCCTGCTTTACCAATTTTCTTTTCAACTTGATGTTCAATTGGCAAGCCATGACAGTCCCATCCTGGAATATATGGCACGTCGAATCCAGATAAAGTTTTACTTTTAATAATGATGTCTTTGAGGATTTTATTAACAGCATGTCCAATATGGATGTCTCCATTCGCATAAGGAGGGCCATCATGCAAAATAAACCTTGGCGCGTCTTTGCGCGCATCACGAATTTTTTGATAGATGTTTTCTTTTTGCCATTCTTGCAACATTTGTGGTTCGCGTTGTGCCAGATTACCTTTCATGGCAAATGAAGTTTTTGGCAAATTGAGCGTGTTTTTATAATCTGTCATGAGAGCTGACTAGTTGATTTGGTGGGCTTTAGCGTTAAAAAAGTCTTTTGCGGTTTTTGTGTCTCTTTGGATCTGTTGTTTGAGTTCATCAAATGAGCTAAATTTTTTCTCGTCTCGAATCTTATTATGAAAAGTTACCTTAATAAGTTCTCCATAAATATCTTGAGAAAATTCAAATAAATGCACCTCAAGTTGTGTGCGCGTACCGCCTACCGTTGGGCGGTGGCCAACATTTGCTACAGCATTATATATTTCCCCATTTTCTAACAAGACCTCCACCGCAAATACACCACTAACGGCAGATTTAATACGTTTAATAGGCATATTGGCAGTGGGGAATCCAATGGTTCGGCCTTTTTGTTCACCATGTATCACGTGTCCCTGCATTGAATAAGGGCGTCCCAATAAACTCTCCGCTTCTTGTAATTCACCATTTTCGAGTAAGGCTCTAATTAATGTGCTACTCACACGTTTCTTATTACTAATATAACTATCGCTATCTTCTACCTGGTAGCCTAAAGGCTTGGCGAGTTCTTGTAACAGATTAATATCACCAGTTCGATTTTTCCCAAAGCGAAAGTTATCCCCAACAGTGAGTGAATGCACCCCTAACGTTTCGACAAGAAGGCTTTCGATAAATTTCTGTGCCGGTGTATTAGCAAGCGCACTATCAAACTTAAGACAAACAAATTTATCAATACCTAGCTCATGTATTAATGAGAATTTTTCCCTAAAATTTGTCAAACGAGCAGGAGCATTTTCTTTAAGAAAAAATTCTTTTGCAGAGGGCTCAAAGGCAATCACCATGGTTGGCAGTTTAAGCTCGCGACCTTTTTGAATAATCTTTTTAAGCACCATTTGATGACCCAAATGCACACCATCAAAATTTCCAATGGTGGCTACCACATCTTGTGGATCTGTATAGCTTTGTAGCGTGCGAATCAGTTGCATGTAATTTTTATTAGAATCGATACTTATTTATTGAATGACAAAGTCTTTTTTCCGCACACCTAACAGCAGCAACGCGCCAATATACAGCACACTGCCAAGTAGCATAAAGCCTAATAGAGAAAAAATTCGCTCAATACTGGTCCAAGCAAACCAATTTGATGCATCTGGTACAAGAAAGTACAAGATAAATGCCATAAAAATGGATGCGGAAAATATTCTTAGTAAATACTTTAACCAACCATTGCTTAAATACACAGAAGCGGATTTTCTTAATATCGTAAATAATAAAATTGCATTCAGGTAAGCTGAGATGGAAGTGGCTAATGCAAGCGCAGCATGTGGTCCTGGTAAATTATTTTTCATCCATAACCATAAAAAAGCCAGGTTTAAAACAATATTACATAGCATTGCAATAATCCCAATTTTTACAGGTGTTTTGGTGTCTTGTCGTGAGTAAAATCCAGGCGCTAATACCTTAATTAATATAAAGGCCGGTAGCCCCAGCGAGTATGTCATTAAACTGAGTGAGGCCATATTCGTATCATGTGCAGTAAACTCACGATATTGAATCAGCGAAGTTAATATCGGCTTAGCCAATAATATGAGTCCTAGCATTGAAGGTATGGCGATGAAGATGGAAAGTTTCAATGCCCAGTCAAGCGTTTGATTAAATCCTGAAGATGACTGATGCACAAATTGTTTGGATAGTCTCGGCAAAATTACGGTCGCAGTCGCGACGCCAAATATTGCCAGTGGCAACTCAACAAAACGGTCAGAGATATATAACCAACTAATACTTCCTGCAATTAAAAACGATGCAATGATCGTATTAATGATTATGTTGATCTGAACGATCGATGAACCAAAGATTGCTGGCAGCATCAACTTGCCAATTTTTCTAACACCTTCAGATGCACCATGTAATGTAAATTTAGGCAACAATCCAAGTTTTGCTAAAAATGGTACCTGAAAGAATAGTTGTACGATCCCTGCAAAAAAGACGCCCCACGCTAATGCGATGACTGGTTGCTCAAATGATGGTGCGAGCCATAACACAGCAGCAATTAATGAAAGGTTTAAAAATGTCGGTGTAAAGGCCGGAACTGCAAACTGATTAAAGGTATTTAAAATTCCTGCAGATAAAGCGGTTAAGGAGATAAATAAAATATAAGGAAAAGTGATTTGCAGCATCTGGCCAGTGAGATCAAATCGTTGCGGTTCGTCTATAAAGCCAGGCGCGAATACATAGATAAGTAAGGGCGCAATTAGGACACCAATGATCGTAATGACTAAAAGCATCAAGCCAAGCACGCCAGCGACATGATTAACCAGGCTTTTCAGTTCTTGCTCGGAATGTTTTTCCTTATATTCGGAGAGCACAGGCACGAAGGCTTGTGAGAATGCCCCTTCTGCAAACAACCGACGTAGAAAATTGGGAATCCGAAAGGCCACAAAAAAAGCATCGGTACTACCGGTTGCCCCAAGAAAGATGAAAATAACCGCATCTCGAATATAACCAAATATTCTGGAAATGAAGGTCATCACGCTGATGACAGCCGTGGACTTGAATAAAGCGCGATGTTCAGCCATTAGGGGTAATTATAGGGGGTAAATTGGGCAATATTAGGGGCTAAAAAGGGCTGTGTTAAGTTTTATAGATTGACATTTTTTCTATGAAATACCATAGTACGCGACCCTGATATAAGAACACCACCCGTGAGAGGGCTGGCCCAATAACTGACTAGAAGAACAGAATAAATAGGACTCACATTGGCTAACATACAATCAGCAAAAAAACGTGCTCGCCAGGCGATTAAGAATCGTCTTCGCAATGCCGGTCAACGCTCAGCTTTACGAACTAAAATAAAGGCTGTGGTGAAATTGATTGATGCAGGAGATAAAGCGGCTGCTGCTGATGCCTATAAAGAAGCGGTACCGGTGATTGATGCATCCGTGAG
>CAJIAE010000264.1_pt1 | contig 9160 bp, 9 predicted proteins | sample 9199101 | NCBI WGS metagenome assembly CAJIAE01 (sample SAMEA7708273, study PRJEB35096) | sediment metagenome | biome: marine neritic benthic zone biome [ENVO:01000025]; feature: sediment [ENVO:00002007]; material: shallow marine sediment [ENVO:03000034] sea grass bed [ENVO_01000059] ...
AAGAATGATGATGAGATTTTAACAGTAACATTGGCAGTGCTAAATCCTGAGCCGGTAATCATGAAATCACATTTGGAATTCGTCAGTCGCGTAAATGGTGAACCACTTCTATCGTTAGCTTTATCTAAGCCCAATGTAAATGACTTTAATGAATTCGTTAACACGCTTAAACAAAGAGCACAGGAAGAATATGATGCAATCTCAGGAGTGAGTGTTGTTGCTAAAAGCAATTTGCCTGCCGGAAATTCTGATGAAGCACCACCCGAATTCGATGAGGTTACGCCAGCGGATATCAGTAAAGACAAGAAAGTTAATGTTGAAGGTGTGGAGAATGCAATTAAAATGTTGCAGACATACGTCGATAATGAAGAGGTGCAACCACTCATAGATGCGCTAAATGCACTTAAGCATGCGCCAGAAAATCATGCAAAGTTGGTGGAGGTTGCGACCGTATTTAACGAACTTGGTCCAAGTCAGGGTGCAGTATTAACGTATGCACCTTATGTCACAATCATGTTGTCAGATGATCCTTTTGGCCAGCGATAATTAAAAATGCGAGCTATAGCTTTTTTCGTTTTGATTCGCGGCATATAAAACCATTTAGAATAAGGGTATTTGTAGTGTATCGATTGCATTACCAAAATCGCGCAATAGAGAGACCTTTACTATGCATAAAGAGAAATAGTCAGCCCGAAGGTCTAATTTGTTACAATTTAGGCATAAATTAATTACTAAAATTAAGCGAAAGGTGATTTATGAGCGATGGAAATAACACTAGACCTAAGGTTCCTGAAGGTATAACTGAGTATTATAAAACAACTCAGAAAGAGGCAAATGAAAAGGGCTTTGTAGGTTATGAAACTACCTGGAAGTCATTCCAAAAAGAAGCTGAGTATCAGACACCGAAACGCCCATAAGCAAGTTTGCATATATGAAAAAGCCCTCTTTCACGAGGGCTTTTTTGTTTTAGACAAGCGTTTATCTAAGCTAACTAACCGAGATGGCTTGGTCTGCTAAAGATTTAACGCTATAGTCAATCTTAAGTTCGAAACTAATTCCTATCTATGCAACAGGCACTAGCCAAACAAAATTCTCACCCACTTGCAGGTACGAAAATGACCGGCTCGGATATCATTGTGCAGGTTTTAGCGCAAGAAGGTACGGACGTAATTTTTGGTTACAGTGGTGGTGCGATTTTGCCAACCTATGATGCTGTGTTTCGCTTTAATGCGGAAACAAATGAATCGATGCCCTTGATCGTACCGGCAAATGAGCAAGGAGCGGGTTTCATGGCGGCGGGTTACGCTCGTGCAAGCGGTAAGGTTGGTGTAGTGATGGTGACCTCAGGCCCGGGCGCTACGAATACAGTAACACCTGTACGCGATTGCATGGCCGACTCAACTCCAATTGTTGTCATCAGTGGTCAAGTGCCTACACCTGCAATAGGAAGCGATGGTTTTCAGGAAGCACCTATAGCAAACATCATGGGCGCGGTTGCAAAACATATATTTCTGGTTACCGACGCAGAAAAACTTGAGGCTACAATACGGACTGCCTTTGAAATTGCACGTACTGGTCGTCCTGGCCCGGTAGTAATTGACATTCCAAAAGATGTTCAAAACTGGGAAGGTGTATTTCAAGGTAAGGGGCAATTACCGATACGCGGCTATCGTGAACGTATCGAGGAAGTCGCGGAAAATGTATTGAACGATCAGGACTGTGAATCTTTTTATCAAGCATTTAAAAAATCTGAATGCCCTCTTATATATGCTGGAGGTGGCGTGATTAATGGAAATGCCTCTGATGAAGTTCGTAAATTCGCGGATCAATTTAAAATTCCTGTTGTAACCACGTTAATGGGTATTGGTGCATACGATACTACTCAAGAACGCTCATTGCATATGTTAGGTATGCACGGCACTGCATTCGCAAACTATGCTGTTGATGACTGTGATTTTTTAATTGCAATCGGAGCACGCTTTGATGATCGCGTTGCTGCAGTTCCGGCAAAATTTGCACCGCGTGCAAAATTCATTGCACATTTAGATGTAGATCCTTCTGAAATTCATAAAGTTAAAATTGTAGATTGGCACCACATTGGTTTGCTTCCGCAAGCGATGAATAAGCTATGTGATTATGGTGTGAACACTGCAAAGATTAATAATGATTACGCTGCATGGCATGCACATATTGCGGATCTGAAAAGTACTTATGCCATGAATTACGATAAAGAGTCGACATACATTCAACCCTATGCGGTTATTGAAGAGTTGAATAAACATGCGGAAGGTAAAGCCGTGATCAGCACGGGTGTAGGTCAACATCAAATGTGGGCTGCACAGTATTTCGATTTCAAATCACCACGTTTATGGCTGACTTCTGGAAGTATGGGCACCATGGGTTTTGGCTTGCCTGCCGCAATTGGTGCGCAATTTGCAAAACCTGATTTAGTCGTCATTGATATTGATGGTGATGCAAGCATTCGTATGAACTTGGGCGATTTAGAAACAGTAACTACTTATGATTTGCCAATCAAAGTTGTTGTGTTGAACAACTTGGGTGATGGAATGGTGAAACAATGGCAAAAATTATTTTTTAAAGGCAGATTGTCTGCCAGTGACAAGTCTTTGCATAAAAAAGATTTTGTTAAAGCTGCTGAAGCTGATGGCTATGGCTTTGCAGCACGGCTAGAAGATAAAGCTAAATTGGCAAAAGTGATTAAAGAATTCATGCAATTTGATGGTCCAGCATTTTTGGAGGTCATGATAGACCCAGATGCAGGTGTATACCCAATGGTGGGTCCGGGTATGAGCTATGATCAGATGATCACAGGTGATCATATACCAACACGAAGCACTGAATCTGCAATGACAGATAAAGAAGTTGATTCCTCTGAAATGTTCTAAAGTTGTGTAATAACTAGCTTATCAAGAGCAGTTTCTGCCAATTTCCTAGTCTTAAATTTCATAAGTTTATTGTTTGCTATCGGTATCGTTTGATGCTGAACTTAAATCTATTCTGTTATGATCATCTAATCTATACAGAGGGCGCATTATGAAATGTATTCAATACTGCTTGATTACTGCCAGTTTTTTCATGCTAGCAGCTTGTCTTGAGGGCCAACATAAAACAACTGAGCTCAGCGATGAAGATATTCACGCAAGACAGATCAAGGCTTATGAAGATGCTGCTGCAGATCCCCGACAATTTAAAGCCGATCTCAAAGAAAATTGTCCGCATTTTGGCAATGCCCTGCTTACAACAGCAGAGACCATTCAGCTGGGAACCAGAGTATTTAATGCAGGTGGTGTAAGTTTGACGAAACGAATTTACGAGGGAACGATCTATAAACTATTATTTACACTTAAAGATGACTGTATGAAGTTAAGTGATGCCTTACAAATTGGTTTGGAAAATGCATATGCGAGTAAAGATCATCACGATCAAGCTTGGGCGATGCGTAATGCGCTTGACTTGATTATGGGCGGCCCACCTTTAAAGCCACCAGGTGCACAGCAAGGTCATTAATTCTAAGTATGCATCGGAATAAATTTTTACCATTCAATTTTGCACTAATCGTATTGTTAATTTTAACAATGACGACAGCCTATGCAGGCGAGAATATTGCTACAGAAAAAGAAAGTTTCGCACAAGAGTATGATCAACTAGGACAATTGCTGGAAAAGATTCAAGATAAAGAAACAGCTATTATTTATAAGCCTGAAATTATCAAAGAGATCGATAGAATCAAAAACTCAATTGGCAAACAAAGCGATTTCGACTCATTATCTGAAAATGATAAAAAAATATTCATCAAAAAATTCCAAAATAATAATCTTCACTGTGGTTATGTAACCAAAGTGATGAATGAGCGAAATAGGTTATTACTTAATAAAGAAGCTAAGGCTGAGCTGGGGACTTTGTTAGATCAGCTATTACAATAGAGTGCCTACTTAACGTAGACAATAATATAGCTATTCCATATCGGATCAGCTTATGCGAATATTTCGCAACTGTCACTGCACTTGCCTTTCCATTGTTTAAGATATTTTCAAAGTTGATTTCACTTTCTTTACTGGTGCTGTCTACAACTTCGTGTGTGCTGCTTCTTTTAAATGGAAATTTAAGTCATGGATACTACGAGGCAAGTAGCCAAACCTTTAAATGTAAGTTACCCGGTGGCGCATTGAGTTCAAAACTTGAAGTAATAGACCGAAGTAATGACATAGGAGAAACGGTTACTTTTAATTTAAAATTGGGATTACTATGGCGTATAGATCATCTATTGATCGGTAAACACAAGCTTGCAATGTTACAGAAAACATCAAATGCTCCTGAAGTAAGAAGATTGCAACTAGATAAAGCTAAAGAGGACTATTTTAAATTATATTTAGAACCGAATACTGATCTAGCCCAAGTGAAGTGGGAGCAATTCGACTTTGTCGATGATGTTGAAGTTCTAATCGTTAGTACGTATATAAAGTGGAAAGAGAAAGAGGAAGTACGTGAGTTATTATTCTCAATCGATGGAGATTACTTGAATATTGTTCATTCTGCGCAAAATTTGTCGAGTGATTTACAAAAAATTACGATAGGAGCAAAAGGCTTTTATAAAAGCTGTACCTTTAATTAAATTATGAGCTTAATACAAGCGACAGTGTTGTTATTTTTGGTTATGGACCCCGTTGGCAATTTGCCGATATTCAATTCAATATTAAAAAATAAATCTATACGAGAGAGAGTAAAAATAATTGTTAGAGAGCTGATTTTTACCTATCTATTGTTAATTGGTTTTTTGCTGCTTGGTGATTATATTCAGTCGTACTTAAATTTAAGAATTTCAACACTGCATATCGCAGGTGGAATAATTCTTTTGTTAGTAGCAATAGGCATGGTTTTTCCAGGGATTGGAATGAAAATCGTAGATAAAGATGATGAACCTTTTTTTGTACCGCTTGCGATGCCATTACTTGCGGGTCCTGCGACGATTGCTATTGTATTGATATTAGGCAGTAGTCATCCAACAAATACATTGCAATGGATCATCGCGATATCACTATCCTGGGTATTAGTAGCTCTGGTTTTAATTCCATCTCCTTGGGTTTTTAAATCCATTAATGATAAAACAGCACGAATCTTGGAAAGACTAATGGGCATGATATTGATCATGCTAGCTGTGCAAATGTTTTTGAATGGTGTAGAGCTTTATATAGATACAAATTTTATATAATCGGTAGTTTAATTTGCGCTCACCGTGCGTGTGCTTGCCCATTTTCTTAAACGATCAACTTTTTCAGCCATCACAACAGATAGTGGCTTGGTGCTTAGCAGTTCCTCTAAGACTTGAATTTGTTTTAACGGTGCATTTTCAGCATGTGCGGCATATAAAGCAGAGACAATTGCTTGTTCGATTTCCGCACCGGAAAATCCTTGGCTAATTTTAGCGAGTCGATTTAAATCAAAATTATCTGGAGAAACTTCTCGTTTTGTTAAGTGAATACGAAATATTTCTTGCCGTGTTTCTTCATCTGGTAAATCAACAAAAAAGATTTCATCCAATCGTCCCTTGCGAATTAATTCCGGCGGCAAGGCCTCGATATTATTTGCTGTGATGGCTAAAAACACTGGTTGTTTACGCTCAGCCATCCAGGTGAGGATGGTGCCCAATACGCGATCACTGGTGCCTGTGGTGTCATCACCACTGCTGATGCCTTTCTCAATTTCATCAATCCAAAGTACACAAGGCGACATGACTTCTGCAGTCTTTATTGCATCGCGAAGATTTTTTTCAGTTTCACCAATGAATTTGTTAAACAAACTCCCCATGTCAAGTCGTAACAATGGTAAACCCCATACGCCCGCGATCGCTTTAGCCGTTAAACTTTTACCGCTTCCTTGCACACCAATGAGCAGTACACCTTTTGGACGGTCCAGACCTTTGGGAGGGTTTTCTGCAATGAATACCTGTTTACGGTGATTTAGCCAACTTTTTAATTTATTCATTCCGGCTACATCTGAAAATTTTGCAGTATCATATTCAAATGAAAGCCCATTATCACGACTCAATAATCGATATTTTGCTGCCATGATTTCTGGTAGATCACAAGCTGTGAGTGCACCGTCTTCTGCAATTGCTTGACGTGCCAAACGCCGCACATCTTGTTCAGGTAAGCCGGTTAGATTGCGTGCCAAAAGATCAACGACTTTATCATCCTGAATGACATGTTTAGTATTATTTTTTCCTTGCCAACGTATCGCTTCTTGAATCACGATATTTTGTAATTCTTTTGAGTTTGGCAAGCGAAGCTCAAAATGTGCCACAAATTTTTCTAACTCCGCCGGTATGTTTAAGTTATGGCTAACAAAAACCAGCGTGTTCGGTTTTTCATCGTGCTGTAATGCAATTTCTTTTATGGTGCGAATATTAAAGGGGTCTTCAATATAGGGATGGAAATCCATAAATAAATAGATACCAGAGTTTGAACCGCTACGGATATGCTTGAGTGCTTCAAGCGGTTCCTTATTAAATGCCTGTGCAGGCATATCATTGACATCAATTCTGCGTAAACCTTCTGTAACAGCCCATTGATAAAGATGCCATGGAAACTCAATTACTAACTGCGTAAATAAAGCTGTTACGCGCGCTTCTTCATGCGTCTCGACGACGATGATTGGTGTTTTTGATTTAATCAGGACCTTGAGATCATTCAATTCATACATGACAAGAAATTGCCCCAAACCAAATTGATATTTTTATCGTGCATTATGTATGTTTTAGCATTGAAGTGTTTAAGCATTCAAGATTATCTGCGCTCAAGTGGATGATAACCTCGATTATCTGGCTAGTCAGGGCACGTGCAACGCGAAACTTAGCATTTAAAAGTCATATAGCTAAATCAATAGAAAATGTTGGTGGAAAAAAACACTAAACGGTAGTATCCATTGGCATATGACTTCTAATTGTATTTTTTGTAGAAAGCTGGATCTGATTTATCAGGGAGAGCTGGTTTTTATAAGCCAAGATAAATATCCGGCTTCACCAGGACATTTACTTATTGTTCCAAATAGACATATTCCTATTTATTTTGATTGCACGGATGATGAAGTCAAAGAACTTTGGGATACCGTGAAAATAGCTAAAACGCTAGTAGAGAAAGAACATCAACCCGACTCTTATAATATAGGTATTAATGTAAGTGAAGCAGCAGGTCAGTCAGTCCCACATACCCATATACATCTAATACCACGTTATGTAGGTGATGTGCCTGACCCTAGGGGTGGCGTTAGAAGTGTTATACCTCAAAATAGAACGTATACAAAAACAGCTAGGTAAGTCATGAGCGATTCATCAAAGGCAAATGAATTTAGAGAAATTCGTATTAACCCAATTGTACCTACAGAGTCAGTGTTGGTTTCCACAGCGCGGGGTTTGCGGCCACGCAAAGAAGAAAAGCCTTTGCAACAATCTGTTGAGGCAATAGTTGAATCATGTCCTTTTTGTAAAGGCAATGAGGATAAAACGCCACCAACCATTGCAAGTTGGCCGCCGGCAACAAACGAAGATGAAAAAAACTGGTCGATTCGCATTGTTGAAAATTTATTTCCAGTTTTGAGTGATCGACAGATCGCACAAAATTTAAGCTTTGGTTTACAGCATGTGATTGATGGCTATGGTCGTCACGAAGTGGTAATCGACCATGATAACCATTCCATCCATGTTGACCATATGTCGCAAGAGCACTTACATGCACTATTTAAAATCTACCGTGTGCGCATGCAAACCTTGTATGATAGTGATCCCCGTATTAAATATGTTTTAGTTTTTAAAAACTTCGGTCCCGCTGCTGGCGCAAGTATTGCGCATACACACAGCCAAATTGTGGCAATGCCAGTTGTTCCCGAGAATGTTTCTAATGAATTACAACATTCTCATATTCATTATGAAAAATATAATCAAAATATTTTTTCACATTTAGTAGATGAAGCATTAACTTTTGAAGCAACGATCTATGATCGTGAATCGGGGGAAGTGTGTAGAAAGGTTGATGTCGGTCAATATGTCATCGAGAAGGCGAAGCGTTTTATTGCCATAAAGCCATTTGCCAGTCGCTTTGAATGGGAGGTGCAGATATTTCCATTATTTCCACAAGCAGACTATTTAGAGTGTAGTGATGAGGATTTGAAAGATTTTGCTTTGTTGCTAAAACGCACCATGCTGCGCCTAAATAAAGTTATTGGCGGCGCGCAGTACAATTACTTTTTACACTCAGTTCCACATGGCGAAGAATTTAAAAAACATCAAAAAAGCTATCAATGGCATTTGGAAATTTGCCCACGTACAAGTATCCCAACTGGATTTGAGTTGGGCTCGGGATTATTTGTCAGCACGGTCAGCCCGGAAGACGCAGCAAAAAGTTTACGTGACGTCGACATAGATTGAAAAAAATGACGTGACTTGTGAAGAGTGTTCTGTAGTAAAATACTAGGCATAATAGTTAATAAGATGAATCATTCAAGATCCCAAATAAAACTCATAACGACTCATGTGGCAAAATATCCACAATCTAGATTAATTCAACTCTATAGAGCTCTCGCACAGTCAACCATACTGTTGTTTGTATGCGCATCATGTACAACACTTGGGCCTGATTTTGAAACCCCAAAAGCGGATGTATCCAACAACTGGATTGACAATTCATCATCAAATTTAAATACACAAGAAAGTAATTTTGAAAATTGGTGGCGGGTATTCAATGATCCAGTTCTAGACTCTTTAATTGCTTCTGCTTATAAGCAAAATCTAAACTTACAAATCGCTGGTTTGCGTGTACTTGAAGCACGCGCGCAGTTGGGTATTGCGGTTGGTAATTTTTATCCGCAAAAACAACAAGCAAGAAGTGGCGCTACATATAACACCTTAAGCAAAAATGCAGCTAATACTGCGCAAGGTGATTTAGACTATTGGAATTATGATTCTGGTTTTGATATTGCTTGGGAATTAGATTTTTGGGGAAAATTTAAACGCGGAGTTGAATCTGCAGATGCGAGATTATTAGCTAGCATGGCAGATTATGATGACTTTTTAGTTAGTCTATTAGCAGAAGTAGCAAATGCTTATGTCGCGATACGTACATTTGAAAAACGTATTCAACTTGCAGAA
>CAJIAE010000193.1_pt1 | contig 9144 bp, 8 predicted proteins | sample 9199101 | NCBI WGS metagenome assembly CAJIAE01 (sample SAMEA7708273, study PRJEB35096) | sediment metagenome | biome: marine neritic benthic zone biome [ENVO:01000025]; feature: sediment [ENVO:00002007]; material: shallow marine sediment [ENVO:03000034] sea grass bed [ENVO_01000059] ...
CCAAATCTATCATTCTTTCATGAGCAACTTGAAAAAACATTACATTATTCGCGCAGAGAGGATGATGTGTTTGCTTTACTTATTATTGGGCTTAATAGATTCAAGATAATTAATGAAACACTCGGATATTTTGTAGGTGATTCCATATTGCAAGAAATAGCGCATCGAATTCGAAGTTCATTGCGTAAAACAGATCTTATTGCTCGACTTAGCGGAGATGAATTTGCTGTACTGATTAATCCAGTTGAAGCGCAAGGGCATATTCATACCATTGCAACTAACATTGCAAAATCAGTTCAAGAACCTTTGGCCGTGCAGGGTAACCCTGCAGATGTTGGTGTATCAATTGGTGTGTCAATTTATCCTAAACATGCTAATAACAGTGTAGCGCTTATCGAAAAAGCCAGAAACGCAATGATGGTAGCAGAAAAGCATGGGCATGCTGTGTTTGTTTACGATGATGCAGCGGCAGACAGCCAAATTCAAGATATTCAAATCATCGGCATGTTACAGCGTGCCATACAAGATGAACAGTTGATAATTTTATATCAACCACAAGTTCGATTAATTGATAAAAAAATTATATCAGCCGAAGCACTGTTACGTTGGCAACATCCTAATTATGGAATGCTTGATCCTGGAAGTTTTATACCATACGCAGAAAAAGCAGGATTGATGTATGAGATTAACCTTTGGTTATTAAATAAAGTTGTCATGCTTTTAGTAAGCTGGCAGGAAAAGAAAATACAAATACCCATTGCTTTTAATATCACCGCACATGGCTTTCTCAATATGGAATTTCAGCAACAACTTAATGCACACCTTAAGAAATATACATGGCTGGCTGAAAGGATAAAAATTGAATTGACTGAAACATCAAGTATTGAACACATCGATCAAGTCCATGAGGCTATGACGTTGTATAAAAAGCTTGGACTTTCGTTTAGTTTAGATGATTATGGTACCAAGCATGCTTCGCTTGAGTATTTGCACAAACTACCATTTGACGAATTAAAAATTGATCAATTATTTATGGCGAATGCAACAAGTGATGAAAATAGCCAAGCCATTATCCAACATGCCAGAGATATTGCAGAACAGTTAAAGCTCTCAACTACAGCAGAAGGCATTGAAAATGAAGAGGTGTTTAAAATAGCCAAACAATTTGGCATCCATAATGGGCAAGGGTTTTATTTTAGTGAAGCACAAATGCCTCAGGCTATAGAAAAGCAAATTTCTACTTGAAATTGGCAAAAATTACCCCATTTTTAAGGAATGAGCGAAGAATTAATTAACATAGCGTGCCCGCATTGTGTGAGAACGAACCGGCTTCCGAATAACAAGCTGCAACAAAATCCTAAGTGTGGAAATTGTCATCAACCATTGTTTATCAACAAGCCCATTGATTTAACCGATTTTAATTTCTCGAAAGTGATCAGTAACACTCACATTCCTATTGTGGTAGATTTTTGGGCTGATTGGTGTGGCCCCTGTAAAATGATGGCGCCAATATTTAAGCAAATTGCTGCAGAGCTCGAACCAGGCATTCGCTTTGCAAAGGTCAATACTGAGGTAGCGCAAAACATTGCTGTACAATATGGTATTCGCAGCATTCCTACACTGATTGTATTCAAAAATGGAAAGGAAATCACTAGACAAGCGGGTGCAGTAGATGCGAGCAACTTGAAACAATTTCTACAAAGCCATATTTAGATTATGTCTAATAAATACCAAATCTTGTTGTATAAAACTTGTAACTATTTTAAAAACAAATAAGTGCTCAAATTAATTTTCCGTAGTTGTTTATGTTTGCTAAAGACACAGTTTTTGTAGATATAGAAACGACAGGCGGCAACGCTACCCGTGATCGTATTACCGAAGTAGCTATTCTTAAAATGCATAACGGCAAGATCGTTTCAGAATGGAGCACATTGGTTAATCCTCTTAGGTATATTCCAGAATCTATCCAACATCTAACGGGTATTAATAATGACATGGTGAATGATTTACCACCATTTCAAGAAATCTACAAAGATGTGCTGAAGCGTTTAGAGGGTTGTATTTTTGTAGCTCACAATGCACGTTTTGACTATGGGTTTCTAAAAAATGAATTTAAGCGCTGCGACAAAATTTTTAGAGCTCCTGTCTTGTGCACAGTAAAATTATCACGAAATCTATTTCCAGAATATAAACGACATAACTTAGATAGCATCATGAACCGCCATGATCTGCAATGCACTGCCCGCCATCGTGCTATGGGAGATGCAAAGGTGCTGTTTGATTTTATGAAAGTACTTTATGAGACACTTGATTCAGAACAAGTAGATAATGTCATTAAAAAACTGCTCAAGCGACCAACATTGCCAGCAGGAATAACAGAAGAAACTATAGATGCATTACCTGATTTGCCGGGTGTGTATATGTTTTATGACAAATGTGGTGCATTACTTTATATTGGCAAAAGTAAAAATATACATGATCGTGTGTTATCACACTTTTCAAGCGATCATCGCAGCAATAAAGAAATGAAAATCAGCCAGAATCTGGCTTCAATTGATTATATACAAACAGCTGGTGAATTAGGTGCATTATTACAAGAATCTAGGTTAATTAAGAAATGCCTACCTCTTTATAATCAAAGGTTGCGTCGTTATGACCGTTTATCTACTATCGAATGGGACGCAAATAATGAGGATTCAATCCCTAAAATTATAACTGCGGATCAACTTCAACCTAAATCTATTGGGCATCACTACGGCTTGTTTAAAAGTGTAAAGCAAGCTAAAAATACCTTACGCAAGATTGCCAAACAACATCAATTATGTGAGAAGAAACTGGGAATAGAAGCAGGCAAGGGTGCATGTTTTGCATATCAGCTAAAAAATTGTAAAGGTGCTTGTGTAGGGAAAGAATCTAAGCTTGAACATAAAATAAGAATGATACAAGCGTTGCAACCGCTTAAGAACAAAACATGGCCCTTCGAAGGCAGAATTGGTATCAAGGAACAATCAGTTTATAAAAATTGGATTGACATACATATATTTGAAAACTGGTGCTATCTTGGGACAGCTCACGACGAAACTGAATTGAATCAAATAAGTTTATTTGAAAATGAAGAGAAAATGTTTGACTTGGATACGTACAAAATTTTACTAAAATATCTTAAAGGTAAAAAACACATCGATATTGTTCAAATCTAGTCATATATCTTAATTGAATGAATGTTAAATTGTATTCAATTCACAGATTTTGAATTACCTAGGTTATTTTATTTGTATTAAATTCAGTCAAATAATTTTCTTTGGTTTTGAGGGTTCTGGTTCTTCAATAGATGGTGGTGTTGTTTTATCCGGCGGTGTGCCAGGATGGTCAGGTGGAATATCGATGGGCTTATTAGGTTTTTTGTCTGGTGGTACTGGATTAGATTTATCTTTATCACTCGAGTTAAATTTTTTATCCTTCATAGAGATTAACCTTTCAGTTTTGGTTGAATAGATATTTACCATAATAATTTTGTCATAAAAGTATTATCAAGATAATGAATTATTATAGTTCTACAAGTGGTATTTGTATTATTTACAAAATTACCCAATCAGATATTTTTCGTATATTATAATTGTTTTCGTGAATATCTAATTAATATAAACATGTCTGAAGAAAATATACTTCCAACTAGTTTTGAAGGTGTAGCCGGCACCATTAAAGATACCTTGCTTGATATTTGGTCTAATTTTATTTCACATACACCCTACTTGGTCGGTGCAATTCTGGTATTAATCATAACCTGGGGAATTACAAGGTTGGTTGGAAAATTAGGCAATCGACTATTTTCAAAATCCAAAATTCGAAAATCACTACAAGATCTCATTGTTCGATTAATTACAATTGCAATATGGATCTTTGGTTTTTTGCTTGCAGCAATGATTGTCTTCCCAGGGCTTACGCCCGCAAAAGCACTCGGCGGCCTTGGCTTGCTCTCTGTAGCTGTTGGATTTGCCTTCAAGGATATTTTCGAAAACTTCTTCGCTGGAATCTTGTTGCTATGGCGCTACCCATTTGAAAATGGTGATTTCATACAATGCGAAGGAATTGAAGGCAGAATCATTCGTACAGAAATTAGAATGACGCTTATCAGAAAAACCACTGGAGAGCTCATCGTTGTTCCAAATTCATTTTTATTTAAAAACCCAGTTGATGTTTTAACCGACCTGCCTAAACGCAGAGTTACCGTAATGACAGGGGTGGCCTATAGCGAAGATGTAGCTGAATCTATAGAGGTCATTAAAAAAGCCGTGAAGAGCTGCAGTACTGTCTTGAAAGATGAGCCAATTCAAATATTTTCACAAGCATTCGGATCCAGCAGTATTGATATCGAAGTCACCTGGTGGACCGATCCTAGACCGGTCGACATTAGAGAGTCGCGTAATGAAGTCGTTATTGCGGTCAAAAAAGCACTGGATGATGCAGGAATCGAAATTCCTTTTCCTTATCGCACGCTTACCTTTAACGAGCCACTTGAAGTTTCAGGAATAGAACTAGAATCGAATTCATAAAATCATGGTTGCATAGTTTTTCTAGGCAATCTCAGTTAAAGTTCCTAGCATAATAACGACAAAATGAGTCAATGTTGCAAGAGCCACTCGTTGTAATCGCTGGTATTGGGGCTGTCGGCGCCCTTTGTCAGTGGTTGGCCTGGAAAGTAAAACTACCTTCAATTTTATTTCTACTGCTGTCGGGGATATTTTTCGGCCCTGTCCTAGGTTGGTTGAAGCCCGATCAACTGATGGGTGATCTTATGTTGCCCTTTATTTCAATCTCTGTAGCCATCATATTATTTGAGGGCGGACTAACGCTAAATCTGAAAGAGATTAAAGGTTACGGCAGTATGGTTCGTAACCTTATCACCATTGGTGTTGTAATCACTTGGTTACTGATTGCTTTATCTGTTCATTATATATTTAACCTTGATTGGAACATTGCGTTTTTATTTGGTGCGATAACCGTGGTAACCGGTCCAACTGTAATCAAACCATTACTTCGTGTTGTGCGACCAAAGGCTAAAGTTGATCATATTCTTCAATGGGAAGGCATTCTAATCGACCCTATTGGCGCATTTTTGGCTCTTTTGGTATTTGAATTTATTTTATCCTCGGAGCCAGGTCAGGCAATTGGACATAGTATTTGGATTCTAAGCAAATTAATTGTGGTAGGTGCGGTTGTAGGTGTAATCAGTGGATATCTTTTTGGTGTTGTTTTAAGGAATTATTGGATACCAGAATATCTTCAAAATATTGTCACACTTACGACAGTAATCTTTATTTATACGATTTCTGAACTTATACAACATGAGTCGGGGTTACTTGCTGCCACGATTATGGGTATTTGGTTGGCAAATATGAAAAACGTTTGGATAGAAGAAATTTTAAGCTTTAAAGAAAGTTTAAGTATTTTGCTCATTTCATCTTTATTTATTATATTAGCTGCGAGATTAGATTTATCTCTAATATCCCAGCTTGGATGGAAAGTACTAATTTTCTTGGCAGTTGTGCAATTTATCATACGGCCTATTAGTGTTTGGATTTGTAGTATAGGCTCTAAATTAGATTGGCGTGAGCGTGCGCTGATTAGTTGGATATCACCTAGAGGTATTGTAGCTGCTGCAATTTCATCCTTGTTTGTTATTCGACTACAAGAGAAAAATATACCGCAAGCAGAAGTAATCGTCCCATTAACTTTTATTCTCATTATTGGAACAGTTGTTTTTCAAAGTATTAGTACAAAATTTATTGCAAATTTTCTTAAAGTTTCTGATCCGGTGCCAAATGGAATATTAATTGTAGGTGCTAACCGAGTTTCATTGGCGATTAGCCGTATACTAAAAAAGATGGATATATCTTTAATCGTTGCGGATGATTCGTGGTCAAACATCAGTAAAGCACGTTTGGAGGGTTTGCCTGCATACTTTGGCAACCCTACGTCCGGACATGCAGATGAACATCTGGATCTCGCTGGTATTGGTAAGTTAATTGCGCTCTCGTCAAGTAAAGACATGAATGCATTGGCTAGTATGCATTTTCGTTCAGAATTTGGGCAAGATTCAATTTTTTCATTGAAAAGCCAAATAAACAACGGGGTTTTAAACAAGTATGAGCCTGTTTCAAAGCATCAACCAAATGCTCTGTTTAGCAAAGATGTTACTTATACTCAATTAAGTAAAAGGTTAGATGATGGAGAAGATCTTTCATCAACGACATTAAGCGAACAATTTGATTATGACAAATATTTAGGCAAATACTCAGAAAATTCAATCCAATTGTTTGCTATTGATCCAGACAAAAATATTCATATTTTTAGTGATACTGAGCGTTTTATACCAAGCAAAGGATGGAGTGTGATTCGTATAGGTCCAGTCTGATAAATGCTATGAGGACAATTCGCTTGGATGCATATAAATATTGACTAGTCTTTAGCGATTATATTGCAAATAGATATTTTACATGCCAATTATTTTTAGTGAGGAATAATTATGCTGAATACACTTATTGATCTCGATCTTTTATTGATTTTAAATCACTTGGCGACTATTGGTATTGCCTATTTAATTTCTCTTCCAATTGCATGGGACCGCGAATTAGAAGCAAAAAGTGCTGGTCTGCGTACATTTCCGATTGTTGCAGTTGCAACATGTGGTTTTACCTTGTTGGCTGTAGAGGTCCTACAAGATACAAATGCACAGGCACGCGTGTTACAAGGCATCATTACAGGAATTGGTTTTATTGGTGGGGGTGCTATTTTAAAAAAACAGGATGGTACTTCTGGAACAGCAACGGCGGCAAGCTTGTGGAATACTGGCGCAATAGGAACTGCAGTTGCATTCGGACGTATTGAAATCGCAATTACATTAAGCCTCATTAACTTTATCACCTTAAAGTACATTAAGATGCTCAAAAAAAATAAGTAAAAGCTTTAATCAATTATTTTTAACGTTATAATTTTTGAAGTTAGAAGAAATAAATAAAAGTATAAATTAATAAAAATTAACTAATGTATAGCATCCTTTATTTTTTCATCAGCTTTTTGTTTATCGTCTTTATCTGCAATAGGAACCTCGTGGCTAATAGAAACTTCTTCTGTATATGCTAACTCAACGAGAATAGGGAAATGATCTGATCCGAAACTTTCTAAACGCTCAATATTTATCAATTTAAAATGTTTAGATGCAAATGCATGATCAAGGGGAAATCGCAAAAATGGAAATTTCGCATGAAAGGAATTATACATGCCACGTCCTATCCTTGGGTCTAGCAAATTACTGACTTTTTGAAATAGCGTGGTTGTGTATGACCATGCAACATCATTTAAATCTCCTGCAACAATAGAAGCTCCTCCATGTTGCTTGACTCTTTTTCCAACTAAAAGTAACTCTGCGTCTCTTTCAGTCGTGTCAGAGGTTTCTTGTGGAGCAGGAGGTTTCGGATGCAGGCAATGCATGTCTATATTTTTACCGGAAGGTAGACATACTTTAGCGTGAATTGAAGGGACATCTTCTTCAATTAAGTTCTCAACTGAGTATTCTGTAAAATCAAACTTAGAGTAAAGTGTCATACCATATGTGTTCTCCAATGGCCTGGAGACCACATTATTGAAATTTATTTTCTGCGTAAGCTTATCATGCCATTCAAGATTCACTTCTAAAACGAGCAGCAGATCGGGGTCGTGTTTATGAATGATTTCAACAAGACCATTTACATTTTTATTTTCCATAAAAACATTTGAAATCATTAGTCTTATGCAATCAACATCTCCATCATTGGCTTTAAAATCAAGCATTTGTTTTTTGTATATAAGTGTATATGGGGCAATTTTAGAGATCTGATATAGAAGACAAGCCATTAGAAATGTAGTTATCACAACTGAAGCAATAGCCGACATTCCTAATGTATAAATAACAGTAAGTAGTGCAGTAAGAATTAGCACTGAAATTTGCAATCTAGGAAATTCAAAGACACGTATCCACCATGCATCATGCTTAAGTAATGGTAATAACGTAGCAATAACCAAAAATGCTGAAAATGCAATGAGAAATTCGTAATTCAACTAGCAGAAAATATTATTAAAAAGATATATGTTACAGCTTTTACATTAAATATTGAAGGGAGAAAACTGAGTAAATATAAAAGAGCTCATGCAAAAACTACATCTAATATATTTGTTTAATCTATTCATTTAAAATAAAGAAAATGTAGAGTATGACAAACTAATTAAAAAAACATTAAGTCAAGATACTTTTACTCTGACCACTTTCATCATTTCCATTTCCATCCCTGCGATATTTTCCTTTATAGGGTAGTAGGTTAAATTTACGCGCTGTCCCTGAAGATTTTTGTATTTCTTTTTGCGTTTGTAGCGAAAAGGCACTTCGCATCCCTCAATCATCAGAGTATTTAAAAACCAACCACCTTTTTCTCTTTGCACATGAGAAGTGACTTTCATCATGTCACTATGCGTGAGTTTCTCATGCATTTTTATAAGTATTTCGGGTTCTCTGTTTTTCATTTCCTATTATAATTAAGGAACCGTTTCGGTTAATGTCTCTTCTGGTTGTTGCTTGATTTGTTTCTCTCGTAAGATGATGATGCCAGCAGAAATAATTAACAGTGCACCAGTTACGGTGAGTAGTGTAATGATTTCATTCCAAAATACCCAGCCAATGATCGCGGCAAATAATATAGAGGAATATGTGAATGGTGCGATCCTGCTTGCGGGCGCAAGCACATAAGCCTTAGTCAAAAATAACTGACCTAAGGTTCCAAAGGTGCCTAGTAATATTAATAATATCCATTGATTTAAATCTGGATTTTTCCAATACCAAAACATTGGTAATGCAGAAACGGAAAGACTAATCAAACCAAAATAAAAGACGATTCGGCTTGTTGGTTCAGTATTGGACATTCTTCGGATAGTGACTTTAGCAAGAGCAGCCAACGCGCCACCTAAAAGACCAGCGAGTGATGCAATATGGACAGTTCCTGTTGGTTTTAAAACAAGTATCACCCCTAAGAAGCCAATCATAATGGCCATTATGGCACGTAGCGAGATATGTTCACTTAACCAAACGAAAGCGATGATAGGAATAAATAAAGG
>CAJIAE010000387.1_pt1 | contig 9099 bp, 8 predicted proteins | sample 9199101 | NCBI WGS metagenome assembly CAJIAE01 (sample SAMEA7708273, study PRJEB35096) | sediment metagenome | biome: marine neritic benthic zone biome [ENVO:01000025]; feature: sediment [ENVO:00002007]; material: shallow marine sediment [ENVO:03000034] sea grass bed [ENVO_01000059] ...
CTTCTCGTTCACTACCAAGATTATTAAGAAAAAATAGTATTAGTAATAAACATGCAAATCCTAGAATAGGAATAATCGTTACCAAGATAAGCTTTTTAATAGCTGGAATAATTTTCAATAAACTAAAAATCAAAACCCCAAGTACTATGTGAAATACTATTGCATTTAACGCTCCGCTCATAATTATAAATGTGCGAATTTTAGATATTATATTTATTGCATCAATGTCTGGTGCTAAAAATATTAGAAAGTACGCCAAAACAATTAAAATATAGCCTAAATAATACATTCAAATTATGTCCGCTTTGGGTCGTTAGCGGTCATATTAAGTCTGTTATTTTTTGATTCCAACCTGAAAATCCCCTTAAAGGTTTAAATTATGTCTGCTTTCGGCCAATAGTGGACATTACGATTAGCATTAATCTAAGTAATCAGTAAAGGTTGCTACCATGGTGACAACAAACATTACTAAGATAAAAACATAAAATTCCCACCTTATTCTCCGCACAGTTGCTGCTGCGATTGGCCTTAATGGTAATGCTAAAAAAGCCCATATTTCATATACAACGAACACGATGAATGAGAGCAGTAAGGGCAGCCAGTTATTTGAAAATAGAGACCATAATGCAGTTACCCAAATCCCAATTCCCCAGTAAAGTACACCGATATATTTTGTCCAGTTAGGTTCGGTAGAATATCCTCCGCACTCTTTACATACAGCTGGCGAAAAGTCATGAGACTTCAATTTTGAAAATCCACTTACAGATTTTGTATGGCAATTTGGACAAAGAAAATTCATTTATTAAATACAGTCAAATGTCTGCTTTGGCTCGTTAGCAGACATATTAAAGTTCAGATTTGAATTTCCCAACGTGATGTTCATTTAGTCCCTCAGACTCTAATCTGTTGCATCATCCCTGATGGGCCTCATATTCGCACATCCATGTGCTCATACTTTGGGTAGGCAGAAATTTGCTCCTGCAATTTCTGCACTTCCACCGTCCTTAGTGGTCGTAGCGAACATTTTGAAGTCTTGATTTAAATTACCCAACCTGCTCATTATTTAGGTCCACCTAACTTTAGTCTGAAGCAACATCTTTGTTAGACCCCTTATTCGTGCATTCCTGCACTCACCAATTGCTTATACAAACTCGACTCTCGCTTAAAAAACCCTTCGGTATGAAATGAGTCATCTAACTTATAGTACTCATAATCTAGATGATGACAGACCTCATGGAACAAGGTGCGCATGTAAGTTTTGAATGCGACCACTTGTTTACGTTTTGCGGTCAACATCCAAACTGAAATTTCAGCCACCTTCGTTTTTTTCGATACAGGCTCATACAAACCATGCAGCTCACCATAATTATTATGAGGCCTACTAGTGAACACCTTTACTTTTATGGGTGGGATTTTTAATTGCAAGGTAATTTGATTGGTCAGTGCTTGACTAGCCCGTAGCACATTGACTTTCTCTTTACTTTTAAGCGCCGCTTGTACGTCACGCACATAGGGCAATAATTGATGTGAATCTTTTAGATTTACATCTTCAATTTTATCGCTTGCGCGATAGATTTTTTTGCTGCTAGCTGGAAGACGACGGTAATATGCGTAGGGCATGACTAAAATATTGGCTGTGTAGCCAATATTTTAGCGCTTTAAAATTTATGAAACTACTAAATTTTAAAATTCGTTATAGCTGAGATCGAGTGTAAATTTGATATCACTTGCAGCAACTGAAATTGAATAGTCCTCGAGTCTCACCAGGCCTTCTGCGGTTCTGTAAGCCCCGTAACCACGCAACATGCCTGCCAACACAAATTCACCATTTTCACAACTCAGCAGTCCACCACCTGATTCTCCGGAATCGATACCGGCACTGGTATGAATTGCTTCAGCTTTGCGTGTAACAAAATAACCATTGGTTGTATGTAAACTTTGTGCTCTTGGATAACCCGCCGCCCAGACTTCTTGGCTTTCACGTAAGTCAGATTTGCTTAATGGAATGGGATATAGGTTTTCGGTTGAAACCGAGAGTAATGCAATATCAAATTCTTGGTCAACTAACAAAACAGATGCTGGATACAACACGCTATTAATTTCAACTTCCGTGTCATGATAATCTTCAAGTACATGAGCAGCAGTAATGACTAAATTATTTGAAACCACCACACCACTGGCATGACTATTATCACCACTTTCGATTGGAACAATTGAATTTAGTATTTGATTAGAAGGCCAACTACACGTGAGGTCTGTAGCATGACTTGTTGATACAAATAAAAAGAAAAAAACAATTTTACTAAGGTGCTTCATCTTACGCTCCTTATAATGATGCAAGCATTGCTCGTGATTATTGTCTACAAATATTTTATCTACTTATTTAGACAACTCTTGATGGCAATTCATGCATACGTAGCATCCTTCCAGCTAAACGGTAATTTTCCTTTATTCATTAATAGCTTAGTTAGCAATAAGTAGAACAGGTTCACAGTAACTTTGCTTATGACGCATAATTAATGAAATTAATGAGGATCTTTCAAAGTGGGCAATGAACAATAAACAGTCGCGTAAAAGTATTTTTAAGTGAATGAATTATTTTCAATTAATTTCATCATACGCATAGCAAATTTTCTTTACTTACAAAAGCCTGCTGGAACGGTAAAACTTGCAATGGTTTTTTCTTCAGTATTTTTATATAAATAAATTAGTGATATCCCGCTATTGATATAGCGCTTAGTATTTCTATTGATACATGCATTTTGTTTCACCGCTAGCTCAACCTGCTCTGCAAAATTTTCATCGGCAGCATTAAACTCAGGCGTTTGAGTTGGGTCACTTCCTACAGAGAATGAATAATTAATATTCATGCCCTCTAGTGTTACCTTTTTTAAAGTTGTGAAACTATCTATCTGAATCGGTAATTTTTTTTGGATAGTTTGTATTTCTTGCTGCAGATTATCTTGTGTAATCACAGGTGGTTTTTTAAGGGACAAATATATAGTAATCGAAAGTATGACAATTGTTGCAAACAGCAAAAAATTGCGCATGCTCTTACTAATAGAACGTGAATCTGTTTGCGCTTGATCGGACATGATATTGCAACAAACCTAATGCTTGTATCTCCATGATTCTGCTTCAATGAAAATGCGTTTCACATTCTTAAATTTTTGTTTAATTTCTTTATCAATTCTTGCGATTTCATCTTCCATTTTCTCAGTACTGATATCATCATTAAATTCAACACTAAGATTTACTAAAATAAACTCTGGCCCCATGTGCATCGTTAGCACCTCATTAACTTTTTTAACCCCCCGATACTTATGAGTGATCCTACGTATTCCTTCAACCACAGAACTTCTGGCACTTTCACCTATTAACAGTCCTTTTGTTTCATAAGCCAATACAGCAGCCGTTATAGCCAGTATTACCCCAATGAGAATCGAACTTGCTCCGTCAAAATATAGAATTCCGGTTGTAGTGGCTAAGTAAATACCAATAAATGCAACAATTAGACCAAGCATCGCCGCTGTATCTTCAAACAGCACTACGAATAGCGTTGGATCTTTACCTTTTTTTATAGCTTCGATATAACCACTTTTGCCTTTCATGATAGTGAATTGTTTAAATGCAATATAGAGTGGCACACTCTCAAATACCATTGCTAAACCTAATACAACGTAATTAATAATCGGGCGAGTAATCTCTCTGGGATGTAGCAGATGTTCGATGCCGTGATAAATTGATATACCTGCGCCTACTGCAAAAATAAGTATTGCAACCACAAAGCTCCAAAAGTAAATTTCTTTGCCGTGGCCAAATGGAAACTTTGGGCTTGCGGGTCGTTGTGCACGCTTAAGCCCAAGTAATAATAAAATTTGATTCCCAGTATCTACTAAAGAATGAATGCCTTCAGATAACATTGCAGAACTGCCAGTAATAGCAGCCGCTATAAATTTTGTAACGGCAATTAAAAAATTGCCAATCAGTGCAGCATAGATTGCTGTTTTTGAGGAGCCCGCCATTTCGATAGATTATATAACTACTTCAACAATGCAAACGTTTAATATAGTTATGTCGTATTGTATTTATACCTTGTGGTAGATTTCAGCGCCCGTTTGTTTAAATTCTTTAGCTTTTTCTTTCAACCCCTCTTCAATCGCCACAGGAATGGCTTCGATGCCTTGCTTGGCCGCATAGTCGCGCACATCTTGGGTAATTTTCATGGAACAAAAATGTGGCCCGCACATTGAACAAAAATGCGCCACTTTTGCAGAATCTTTTGGCAGGGTTTCATCATGTAGTTCTCGCGCATGATCCGGATCCAAACTCAAATTGAACTGATCCTCCCAACGAAATTCAAAGCGAGCTTTGGAGAGTGCATTATCTCGAATCTGTGCGCCAGGATGCCCTTTGGCTAAATCCGCAGCATGTGCGGCAATTTTATAAGCGATCACCCCATCACGCACATCTTGTTTATTTGGCAAGCCCAAATGCTCCTTTGGCGTTACATAACACAGCATTGCTGTTCCATACCAACCTATGTTCGCTGCACCAATTGCGGAAGTAATATGATCATACCCGGGAGCAATATCGGTAACTAAAGGGCCTAGTGTGTAAAACGGTGCCTCAAAACAATCTTCAAGCTCCTTATCAACATTCTCTTTGATCATTTGTAACGGTATGTGTCCTGGTCCCTCTATCATTACCTGCACATCGTGTTGCCATGCGATCTTGGTTAACTCGCCCAGCGTTTCGAGTTCGGCAAATTGTGCCTCATCATTTGCATCAGCAATTGAACCAGGGCGTAAACCATCGCCTAAGGAGAAGGCAACATCATAGGCTTGCATAATTTCGCAAATGTCACTGAAATGTGTGTAGAGAAAATTTTCTTCATGATGCGCCAAACACCACTTGGCCATGATCGATCCACCGCGCGAAACAATTCCCGTTACACGATTGGCTGTCAAAGGTACATAAGCTAAACGCACACCCGCATGAATGGTGAAATAATCCACACCTTGTTCGGCCTGTTCAATTAAGGTGTCTTTAAAAATTTCCCAGGTTAACTCTTCTGCTTTACCATTTACTTTTTCTAATGCCTGATAAATTGGCACAGTTCCGATTGGTACGGGCGAGTTACGAATAATCCATTCACGCGTTTCATGAATGTGTTTTCCGGTAGACAAATCCATCACTGTGTCACCGCCCCAACGCACAGCCCAAACCATTTTTTCTACCTCTTCTTCTATTGAAGAAGTGACAGCAGAGTTGCCTAAATTCGTATTAATTTTAACTAAAAAATTTCGCCCGATGATCATCGGCTCGGATTCTGGATGATTGATATTATTCGGTATGATTGCACGACCACTCGCTACTTCATCTCGCACAAATTCGGGGGTGATTTGCTCTGGTATTTTAGCCCCATAATTCATCCCAGCATGCTGCTTGAGATATTTTTGATAGCGGGGGTCTGCTCGATGCTCTTGTAGACGCATATCTTCACGTATCGCTATGTATTCCATTTCCGGCGTGATGATGCCGCGCTTGGCGTAATGCATTTGAGTTACATTGTGCCCCGCTTTGGCCCTACGCGGCGGATTATAATGTGCGAATCTTAAGTGTGCTGTGCGCGGATCATGTTGGCGCTCATGCCCAAATGTTGAAGACGGGCCGGATAATAATTCCGTATCTTCTCTTTCCACAATCCAGTTGCTGCGCATTGGCGACAAACCTTGCAGTAAATCGATTTGCACGTTTGGCTGTGTGTATGGCCCCGAAGTATCATAAATCGTGATGGGTGGATTTTCTTCTTCGCCAAAACTTGCAGAAGTGTTTGCACATGATACTTCTCGCATTCCTACTTTAATGTCTTCACGCGAGCCTTGCACATAAATTTTTTGTGAGCCAGAAAACGGTTGGGTAAACTCATCTGATAATTGTGCAGATTTGTTTTGTATTGAATCAGCAGTTGCACTCATTTTTTTATCCTAATTAAAGTTAGACTAGGGACACGATATGCAGCTGCATTCATCGCTTCCCTCCGCCAGCATTATCTGGTTCAGGTGATTAAGGGTGATTCTCAGCTGATACGTTGTTTACAATATAAAATCAGCACCCCTAGCTAGCGTATTAAATTTTAGTGGATTCAATTCAGCATTGATATGTTATTTTTTGCAAAATTATTGCTACAGGGCGTCACACACCGTAGTCTTTTGCTCAAATTCAACTTTTTATCGAAATATGACGCTAAACGTTGCCATTGTAGGACCCGGGCGAAGTAAACAGGGCACGGGGCCATTTATTGCAAGAACATTCAACAAGCTAGGATGTAATGTGCAAGCTATTGTAAGTAGCTCAGTCAAATCAGCAAATACTGCGGCTGAAACGTTTAAAAACCAATATGCAATAACATGTAACGCATATGAAAGTCTTGATGAGTCATTGAAACATCATGAAATTGATATCATTGTAATTAGTAGCCCTGCTGAAACACACTACAATTATCTTCATACCGCGATTGATGCTGGTTGCCATATATTTTGCGAAAAGCCCTTATGGTGGCCCACAGAAAAAATCATCACGACAAAAGATATTGATCTACTAACGATCCAAGCAAATCAACTCGTAAAACAATGCAATAAAAACGCAACTGTTCTACAACTCAATACGCAATGGCCCTTTACCCTACCCACTTATTTCGAGCTTTATCCTGTATTGAAGCAAGCAGATAGTATTGATGACTTTTCAATGTGGCTTACTCCACAAAGTGATGGCGACAAGATGATTATTGATACATTTTCTCATGTATTGAGCATGTTATATGCCTTAGTAGGGTCTGGGAAAATTAATCATATCGATTCTAATTTTCATCAACGTGAAGATAGACAAGCATTAAACATTGAGTTTGAATACTTACATGCCAATGGTGATACCCATGTTGGCGTATCGCTTAGCTCAAGCGACAGTTTCCCTAAACCCGCAGCCTATGCCATCAATGGACATCGAGTAGATAGGCATGTAGAACTTCCTAATTACCTGATATCATTACATTCAAGCAACAAACAAATGCCTTTGATTGATCCACTTGAGAGCTCGATTAAGAACTTTATAGGCTCTATTCACTCTAAAGCCACTTCTGATGAAGTTGCTTTGATTGATGGCACAACACATCTTGCAGAAATTTACCGGGCAGTAACTCAACTTTAATTTATATAATACAGAAATGGAAAAAATACATACCGATAGTGGAGAAGTGTTGATGACGCTTTCCCCACTGATTGATTTCACCAAGCAAAATTTCGATGCACAAACAAAAAATGAAACTGTGCCTCTACATGTGGACTCGACCGCTAAGGAAGTAAAAAAACAAACTGAGTTATCTCCAATTCATGACTTCATGGGTAAACTGCGTCAACCCGGAGTATTGGAACGCTTGAAAGAATATGTTGCTTGGCAAATAGAATGGCGCAACGGTTATGCCAATAATTCCATTACACTCGAAGAAGCATTAGAGAACGCACCAACTAAAGCACCAATTTCCATTAATTTAGATGTAACCACTGCGTGCAATTATCGATGTGACCATTGTGTGGACATGGACATTCTAAATAAGAACATCAATTATGAGCATGAACAACTCAAAGACTCCCTTACGAACTTAGCTGAAAAGGGTTTACGCTCAGTCATTATCATTGGCGGTGGCGAACCAACCGCTTACAAAGGTTTTGAGGATATCGTGCGACATCTTAAAGCGATGGACATCCAAATCGGTGTGGTGACCAACGGCAGCATGATGAAAAAAATTGAAGCCGTTGCAGAAGTTTTAGAGCCACGTGACTGGGTGAGATTATCTTTAGATTCTGGCACAAATGAAACTTTTCGGGCGATGCATAAACCAGGTAGCAAGAAATGCACTTTAGAATGGATTTGTAGCCATATCCCAGCAATAAAAAAGGTAAATCCAAATTTTCAGATTGGCTTTAGCTTTATCATTGTATGGAAGGATTGCGAAACAAATGATACAAAAATTATTGAGAACGTAGATGAAATGCTAATGGCTGCAAAACTAGCCAAAGAGCATCAATTTAATTACATCTCATTCAAACCATTTTTAACACGCGCTGAATCAAATAATGCAGAAATTATTGGTATTGATAAAGAACGTGAATATGTTGAATCAATAATGCAAAAGATTCGTGATGCGATCAACGAAGCGAAAAAATTAGATGATGAACATTTTGCAGTGATAGAAAGTACTAACTTGCGTGTTCTAGAAAATGGCACATACATGAATTACACGGAGCAACCGCATAATTGTCATATGCAATACTTCAGGCAAGTACTTAGCCCACTAGGCGTGTTTAACTGCCCAGTATATCGGCATGTACCACAAGCGCTCTTGGGCGAAAAACATGCTTACGATACCCAACAAGGCGTAATTGAAACGCAAAAGAATACACTGCGCTTGATTGAAGCCTTTGACGCAACGAAAGAATGCAAAGATGTGACTTGCTTATATAACCATGCAAATTGGTTTATCGAAGACCTCATCAAGCATCCAGAAAAACTCGCCTCCCTGGGTTCAACTTTTGATCGTGGCGATTACTTTCTATAGTGGACTGGCAAGTAGTTTCGTTGCACTGGCATAAACTTTCTCAACCTCGATCCCATTGAGACAATTGTAATGTCCAAACGGGCATTGTTTTTTGAAACAGGGGCTACAGTCTAATCCCAAGTACTGAATTTCTTTCATTTCCGTAAGTGGAGGTGTGTATTTTGGTGTTATCGCACCATAAATCGCCACGATAGGCCTTCCGACAGCTGCAGCAATGTGCATTAAACCAGAATCGTTTGTTATGGCTACCTTCACTAACGAAAGTAAATCGGTGACTTCTTCTAATGTGGTTTGCCCGCAAAGATTTATCGCACTGTAATTTGAAAGTTGTGCAATTTCTTCCCCCATAGGTTTGTCTTTTGGCGAACCAAAAATATAAACTACATAATCTTGTTTTTTAAAACGCGTTGCGAGTTCAGCAAAATATTTTGCCGGCCATTGCTTGGATGGACCAAACTCTGCACCAGGCATGAATGCAATGC
>CAJIAE010000042.1_pt1 | contig 9053 bp, 9 predicted proteins | sample 9199101 | NCBI WGS metagenome assembly CAJIAE01 (sample SAMEA7708273, study PRJEB35096) | sediment metagenome | biome: marine neritic benthic zone biome [ENVO:01000025]; feature: sediment [ENVO:00002007]; material: shallow marine sediment [ENVO:03000034] sea grass bed [ENVO_01000059] ...
CTATGCTGAAGGCACACCTGGTTTAGACGAAAATGCATGTCAGTTTTATACTGAGGCAGATGCCGTGAAGATGTTTAACTCACTGCAAAATTTTGAGGGCGGTAAGGTTGTCGTTGCAGTGGGCGTACCGCATAAATGTCCGATGGCTCCATTAGAAATCACCTTTATGTTAGCGGATTACTTCAGAGAGCGTGGTATTTGGGACAAAGTGCAACTGCACTACACCTATCCAATTGGTCGCGTACATAGTTTAGAGCCAGTAGCAAAGTGGGCACAGCCTGAATTTGATCGATTAGGAATTACGTATGAAACCTTGTTCAACATGAAGGAAGTAACACCAGATAAAGTAATTAGCGAAGAAGGCACAGAAGCTGAATATGATTTACTCGTAACCGTTCCATCGCACAAAGGTATGCAGGTAATTGAAGACAATGAGTTGGGTGCGGGTGGATTTATTCCAACGAATCGCACTAGGTTAAATATTGAAGGTTATGAAAATGCTTTTGTAATAGGTGACACAACGAACTTGCCAATTAGTAAAGCCGGTTCGACTGCGCACTTTGAGGCGGAAGCATTGGCTGAAAATATCGCTTCAACAATCAAAATTGGTTCGCCTGTGCGTGATTATGACGGAAAGGTATTTTGTTTCATTGAAGCGGGTGAGGGCAAAGCTACGTATGCAATGTTCAATTATCAAAATCCGCCTGATCCAAAAGCACCAACAAAAGGTATCCATTGGTTCAAAACTGCATATAACAAAATGTATTGGGCCAGCGCCCGCGGCCTACTGTAGGAGTTATTCATGAGCGAACTACAATCAATGCAGACTGAAGCAGAACGTATTTTTGAAAGTGCAGCGGATGCACTATCCGATGATATTGTTGGCCGACTGGGATCAACGATGGGCGATGGGTTGATGCTCCTTGATCAAGTGAGTCGTAGCAATCTGGATAAAGCGATACCGCTAATTAATCATTTAGTAGAAACAGGCGACTTAGAAAGAGCTGCAAATCTTGTGCGTGTATTAGGTTCAGCAGGAGATGCGTTAAGTGATGACATTGTTGGAAGATTGGGGGAGATGGCAAATTCTTTGATGATCATAGCAGATCGAATTTCTCGCAATGAAAATATCCATAAACTATTGGACTTATTAGAGCGTGACTACATGGTCGACATGTTAACCAGCATGTGTGAAGCCGCTGCCTCCGCGAAAGCAAGTCATGATGTCAAATCTTCAGGTGGTATCATGGGATTACTAAAAACCATGAAAGATCCAGAAGTCCAGCAAGCACTACAATTTATGTCTAAATTTAGTGCAGGATTCAAAAATACATAATTCAAACTAACTCTAAAGTAAAAAGCCCTTGCATATATTCTTATGCAAGGGCTTTTTTATGGGCAAACTGAAATTTCAGAATTTGAGATATATGAAAGTTTTTGCTTTTGTTTTAGTCTGTAAAATCTACGCAACTCATTATACATTTCAGTTGTTTTATTTTTATGCTGCTGCATTAAATTCAAACAAAATTGCGATGCATATTCGTTTGCTTTTTGATAGCGCTCTAAAGAGTCATTTTCGAGGCTACTATCAAACTTTGGGTTAGAAAATAATAATGTCCAAATTTCTCTAAGTTTTGATGTGTCGCAATTCTTATTGAACACATTAGTTACGCTTACAAATTTATCTACTTCAGCTTGAAGTTCAAGCTCTAATTGAGTTACAGGTCGACCGTGTGTTGCATTCCAGGCAAGATACAAAAAGTGGCTAACGCCTTCAAGTACGACCCAGAAATCATGTATAGAGTTTTTATGTAAATGTGTTCTTGTGTGTCCATTATTAAGTCGCTTGACTAGTGCATCATCTAGATATAGAGAAACATCTAAATAATTTTCATCAGCGGCGATCAATAATTGTTCTAGAACATTATTACCAATTTTTTGATTCGAGATCAATTCGGCAAATTGCTTATCAGTTATGACAAAGTCTAAAATATCCTCTGATACTGATACTTCATATATTTCCTCAAGATCATTTTGAATATTTGAGAGTATCGATTGCATCGAAGAGCCAGTAAATTACTGTAATCGGAAATTTTGTTCTGTTGGTAGGATATTGTTTTCTATCAGAATACTTTTGGCTTTTTTGCTATGTGTGCGTAACCACAACTCATAAGTGCGTAATAAATTCTTATTTGCTTGCCCTTCATTTAGGTCTGACAAAATATCAACAAAATCAATAAATTTGCATGATAGTTCGGTGAAAACATTTTCTTTAGGTGTAGAATTTGTGGATGAATGGCATGATTCAGAAAGATAGCTATAAGCTGTTCCACCCATTGCTGCATAATAGTCGACGTCTACGGATTTTTTTTGCAAACTTTCGGAAAATAATCCACAAACAAACAATGCAATATCACCAAGCCGGCGTAGAGCTAAATTGCGTTCGTGAGTAGTGTGTGAGTGAATTGCTTTTGAATAATATATGGCTAATGGTTGATGAGGTGCTCGACCTTGATTCGCATCGATAAAACACTCTGTACGTGTAAATGTGATGAGTAAATTAGTTAGGTACGAGACTGTATCATCCTGTGCTTGAATGTTTTGTTTTCGCAATGAGCATTGCAGAAAATTATGAAAATAATTACGCAGACTTCCTTGTTTAATTAGCATACATATAGTCCTTCTTTAACTATATAATAATTCTCCATATAAAAAAACAAAAATACAAATTGATAATTGACAAATGGTATTACCATTTATCAGTTTGATCGCACCGAAAAATAATTTCAATACACTTAAGTATTATCAGCACTCAAAAGAGCAGAGTGCTAATGCATGGTTGAACGAATTCGAATTAGATTAAAAAAGACTTTATCCTGTATGATTGTATTTATAAATACAGGTTTATTTTTTTGCCCAAATGTCTCTTAATGTCACAATTCTATTGAAGACGAATTTACTATTTGAAGTTAATTTATCATCTAAGCAAAAATAACCCTGTCGCTCGAATTGCATACGATCATCAATCGAAATGTTTTTCGCATGTGGCTCAATTTTAGATTCTTGATTAATGATTAATGATTGATCGTTTAACGTGGCTGTAAAATCTTCTGCAGCAGCTGGATTAGGCACACTAAACAATCGATCATACAAACGCGTTTCTACAGACAATGCATGTTTAGCAGAAACCCAATGTATGATTCCTTTAAGTTTCTTTTTATTTTTTCCTTTACTATCCGGATCATATTCACAACGTAGTTCAATAACTTCACCTTTATCGTTTTTTATCACTTGCTTGCATTTGATATCATAGGCATTTCGTAAACGCACTTCTTTGTTGGGCGTCAAGCGAAAATATCCTTCTATAGGCGCTTCCATGAAATCATCACGCTCAATATAAATCTCTTTTGAAAACGGAATACTTCGTTTGCCTCGTTCAGGATTTTTTGGGTGATTATTTGCAGTAAATTCTTCTTCTTGTTCTTCAGGATAATTTTCAATAACAACTTTTAACGGGTCGATCACGCACATGATTCTATTTGCGCGTGGATCTAGATCTTCACGAATGCAATTTTCAAGAACATTCATTTTGATAAAAGCATCTTTTTTAGTAATGCCTATACGATCACAAAAATCACGAATAGATTCTGGGGTGATCCCACGTCGACGCATGCCAGATAATGTGGGCATTCTAGGGTCATTCCAACCTTCAACATGATTTTCGGCAACTAATAGATTAAGTTTGCGTTTACTACTAATTGTGTACTCAACTGATAAGCGTGCAAATTCAATTTGCTGAGGATGGCTTGGAGTCTTTAATTCATCTAGTACCCAATCATATAAAGGTCGATGGTCTTCAAACTCAAGTGTGCATAATGAATGCGTAATATTTTCTAATGAATCTGAAATACAGTGTGTGTAATCGTACATGGGGTAGATGCACCAGTCGTCTCCGGTTCTAGGATGTGATGCATATTTAATACGGTACAAAACTGGGTCACGCATATTGATGTTAGGTGATGCCATATCAATTTTCGCGCGGAGTACATGCTCACCTTCATTAAATTCTCCAGCACGCATGCGTGTAAATAATTTTAAATTTTCATCTATACTGCGATTGCGGTGGGGGCTCTCTATACCTGGCTCTGTTAATGTGCCGCGTTGTTTGCGTATATCTTCTGCATCTAAGCTGCAAACATACGCTTTATTAAGTTTTATAAGTTCAATGGCATAATCGAAAAGTTGTTCAAAGTAATCTGATGCATGTCTTAATTCAGACCACTTAAAACCTAGCCATTGAACATCTCTTTTAATGGCATCGATATATTCCTGACTTTCTTTTTCAGGGTTTGTGTCATCAAAACGTAGATTGCACTTACCATTGTAATCTTGGGCTATACCAAAATTGAGGCAAATAGATTTTGCATGCCCTAAGTGTAAGTAACCATTCGGCTCAGGTGGAAAACGAGTGATGACTTTGCCGTCATTTTTTCCATTTGCAATATCATTGTCGATTATATTGCGTATAAAATTAGACGGCTGTTCAGAAAAATTGCTCATAAAGAAATGGTTATAAATTTTTGAAATGCATTATATTGTGAATTAGGAAAGCAGTTGGATCCATTAATAAAACGAATATTAACTCTTGGCGTGCCAATGTTATTGCGTAAATTATTACGCGGTAAAAAATTGTTTAATAAACTTGGTTTAATTTTACTAGTAGTGATCGTAGGTGTGTGGCTATATAGTAACCACATATCGCCCGCACTTAAAGATATTGTTGTTACAACGCCAGGTGCAGCTCCAGTTGAAAAATCGGCCCTATCAAATATAGCAGGGCTGTATGAAACACAAACATCTGGAGTAATGGTTGCTGCAATAGGGGAAGTTACACGAATTTTAGCCGATGATGAAAAAGGCTCTCGTCACCAACGATTTATCATTAAGACCCATGATAGTGTAACCGTACTTATTGCACACAATATTGATCTTGCAACTCGTGTTCCATTGAGAGTTGGAGATGTGGTTAGTCTCTATGGTCAGTATGAGTGGAATTATAAAGGTGGGGTGATACATTGGACTCATCATGATCCAAATAATAACCATGAAGAAGGCTGGGTCGAACACCAAGGAAGGCGATATGAATAAATTAATTTCTTATGAGGATGACGCAGTTTTAGAGTTGTACTTTTTGTAACGTTTTAAAACTTTTTTCACATAGCCTTTGGTTTCAGCATAAGGTGGGATGCCACCATATTTTTCGACCGCATTTGGTCCTGCATTGTATGCCGCAAGTGCGAGTTTGGTATTGTCATTAAAACGTGCCAACATTTGACTAAAATACTTAATTCCACCACGGATATTTGCATTTGCATCAAAAGAATCTTTTACGCCTAATTCTTTTGCCGTTGCAGGCATGAGTTGCATTAAACCGCGTGCCCCAACAGAAGAAATTGCTTTGCGATCAAAACAGGATTCAATCGCGATGATGGCTTTAACTAAATTTGGATCGACTTCGTATGCTATTGAATAGGCTTGTATCGCATCTGCGTAACTACTAGCACGTTTTTCGAGTTTTTTTGCTGTCATGTTTCGGCAAGAAACCACCGCAGTAGGTCTGCCGATTGTGGCCATAAGCGTATATCTTTCTTGTGGCATTTTTCGATCAGTGATCCAGCTCGTGCCATCATTCTCTTTGTAGACATAAAATTCCGCATGAACCTGCATTGAGAGAAACAAAATCAATAGGATCAAAGTAATTGCCGACTTAGTGATTGAGTTGTAAGGCTTAGCGTTCATGTCGTGAGGTGGTGCGGTTGAGGTATGATTGTATCCAATACATGTATTTTGGGCATTCATTCTATGCGGTGAATATTACCACTTATCTTTCAAGATACTAATTTGCTGAAAATAAAATTAAAACAAATTAATTCATGATCCTTTATCTTACTTTACAATGAGCGCAGATTTAACAAAATCTCAGTTTGATTATCAATGCGTAGATCATATTCTGCTCAAGCCATTGCAAAGTGAAGCAATTATTGAGGGAGTAGTTCGCTTGGGCGTGAACGATATTGCTAAATTAGATGTATTTTCTTGCTTAAATTCAACGAATGAATATCTTTTAAATGAACAACATAATGCAAATGAAGTTGTCGTCTGCCTAGCAGAGCAACAAACGCAGGGTCGTGGACGATATGGGCATCAATGGGTTTCTCCAGCTGGGGTTAATTTATATTTATCCATGTTGTGGCCCGTGTCTGATGAGCAACAGCAATTTGAAATACTTAGCTTGTGGTTGTTATTAGTAATTGTAGATGAACAAACAGCTTACGGTATAAATGGCATCCAATTGAAATGGCCAAATGACATTTGTATAGCAAATAAAAAATTGGCTGGCATATTGTTGGAAAGAAGATTGCGAAGTAAAAAAAGTAAATTGGTGATTGGTTTAGGCTTGAATGTTGCCATGTCTTTGAAAAGTGTCGTGAAGCTTGATAGACCATGGATAGATTTGATTTCGACAAAACCAGATTTTGCATACTCAAGAAATGAAATTGCTGCAGACTTGCTCGTAAAATTTCATCAAACTTTATGTAAATTTGAAATTGGCCAATTGGAAAATTTGCCTGAAAAATGGAAGCATTATGATATGTTATTTAACCAACATGTCTGTTTCCTTAAGAATGGAATTGAGCAAGATGGATTGGTTAATGGGGTGGATGAATCAGGTAACTTGCTAATTGATATAGGTGGAGACATTCAACATCTTAACAGCGCTAATGTGCGTGAAATAAAAGTAATTTAATTTATGAAGTTATTAATTGATTTGGGGAATACACGCTGTAAGTTTGCGGTGATGCAGCAAGATGGAAGCATGGAATATGGAGTGCAAGATTATTCTCCATTTGGGAAGCTTTATAGTGTGAAGTCTTTAAACGACAAATATAATGATGCTGAAAAGGTGATAATTAGTTCTGTGCTTAGCGATAAAATGAATGCAGACATTTTGTCAAGGCTTGTGGATCAAGATGGGCGGGATGTTTATTTTTTGCAGCCTTTTGAAAATAGCTTTGGAATACAACTTATATATGATGACCTTAGTACGATGGGTGCGGATCGAGTCGCAGGGCTCATTTCTGCACATGAAAAGCATGTGGGCAACAGCTGTATTATAGATTGTGGCACAGCTGTTACGATTGATGCCATCGATGAGAAGGGTGTTCATCAGGGCGGTGTGATTTTGCCTGGATATATTTCAATGCAAAGAGCTTTGGTGGGTAATACCAAGATTAAAACAAATCAAGAAATTGAAGAATTCAATTTGCATGCGAACACAACAGAAGTTGCTATTTATACGGGTTGTGTAAGTGCAGTAGTGGGTGGTATTGAGTATGTTGTAAATAAAATGGCATCATATTACGATTCTTTTCAGCAGATAGTGTTAACTGGTGGGGCTGCTGAAAAAGTGAATGTGCATTTTTCCAAATCATTTAAATCGATGCCTTTGTTGCTAGATGACAATCTAGTCCTTGACGGGCTAAAAGTTGTTGCGCAACGATTATAAGGATTAAATATTTTCATGCGCTCCTTATTTATTTTATTGCTCATTATCAATATAAGTTATTTAATCTGGGGTGTGGCATTTTCTGAAAAAAACAAAGTGACTGAACCATTGCCCCAAATGCAAGCAAAGCAGACACTGACTTTATTGGGCGAACTAAAAGAGAATAATGTTGCTGTTGATCATCAGCAAGTTGCTAAAGCAAGCACGACAAATTCAAAAACAACGTTATTAGATAAAAATTTACCTCTATCAATGGCTTCGGCAAATACGTGTTATTCCTTAGGCCCAATTTTAGATGAGAAAGTTAGTAAAAAATTAGAGCAAAAATTAAAGCAAAGTGGTTTTAAGCCTAAACATAAAGCGATAACAGATAAAGAGCCCAAATCATATTGGGTTTATTTTCCTGTGGAAAAATCTCTCGCAGATGCGAAAGCGGTCGTCAATCAACTGCGCGATGCAAATGTTGATGATTATTTTATTATTCGCAAAGGTGACTTTACCAATGCGATTTCGATGGGGCTGTATAATAGTTATGGCCGTGCAAAGATAAGAATGAGGAAATTAAAAAAACTTGGGTTTAATCCAAAAGTTCAAACCCGTTATAAAAATGTCACCCGACATTGGTTAGATTTTCAAGAAACTGATGCAAAAAGATTGAACACCAGTGTTTGGGAAAATGTACAAAAGGACAACCCATTGCAAAAACTTGCTAGGCCTTGTGTGGCTTTACAGCCTAAATCTAATGGGGATAATTAAGTTTAAATGGAGCCACCTGTCAGATTCGAACTGACGACCTACTGATTACAAATCAGTTGCTCTACCAACTGAGCTAAGGTGGCTTGGCTAGAAAAGGATTGAATATTGCCTTCGGCTGATCTACAAATCAAGACTTTATAAATAAATACATATGCATAGAGATTCTACTATTGCGTGAGTGTGAATTCTTTATTGAGTGCTACCATTCATAGAAGTAATTTATGCACCCAGGTGCCTTTATGATTAAAGCGACATTAAACACTGTAAAAAAATTAGTATTATATTCGTCTCTTGGATTGCTTTTTGCTTGTGCAAGTTCTACCAATGATCCTAGTAGTGATATGGCTGAGTCGCAGATCGAGACCATGCCACTGGATGGAATCTGGAAGGGCGAATTCGATATACGTGGCAGAGGACCCTATGATTTCACAGTGTTACAACTAAAAGATAAGGCTTTTGCATTTAGTCTAAAAGCCAAGGCAATGTGTATCGGCACTTTCAAATTTGATGGTGAGCATACGCTGCATAATTATGTGTTGTTTGCTTTGGATGGTGGGCCTTTTGATTGGGCAACACTTACGGGCACGGTTACTGAAAATGAATCTGGGCAAAAAAAGATTCTTTCGCATTTTAAAACATTAAATGGTGGTGATACAGGCGCTTTAAATATTGTATATAGTGAAATTTACAATCAACCGTCTTCTTTAGAAATCTTGCAAGGCGCTTGGTC
>CAJIAE010000056.1_pt1 | contig 8890 bp, 11 predicted proteins | sample 9199101 | NCBI WGS metagenome assembly CAJIAE01 (sample SAMEA7708273, study PRJEB35096) | sediment metagenome | biome: marine neritic benthic zone biome [ENVO:01000025]; feature: sediment [ENVO:00002007]; material: shallow marine sediment [ENVO:03000034] sea grass bed [ENVO_01000059] ...
CTTATTCAGAAGAGATTCAAACAGAAAAATATGGGGCGGGTCTTCATGATTTTCTAAGTTATCAGTCAGAAAAGTTAAGCGGAATAATAAATGGAATCAGTTATGAAGAGTGGAACCCAAGTACTGATACATTTATTTTCGAAAATTACAATTCTAACTCAATAGAACGAAAACAAGATAATAAAAAGCAGTTACAGACAGATTTCAAACTTCCAATTACAAATAAGGCTCCATTATTTGCCTGCGTTTCAAGACTTGTTTCGCAGAAAGGCATTGACTTAATTTTAAAAGCATTACCACTACTAATAAAAAAAGGTGCACAGATAGTTGTGCTTGGTAAAGGCGATGACAAGATTGAAACTGAATTAGCGATCCTGGCAGAAGCGAACCCAGGCAACATTTATATAAAACTTGGGTATGATGAGGCACTTGCACATAAAATTACTGCTGCAGCAGATTTTTTTCTAATGCCATCAAGATTTGAACCTTGCGGGTTGAATCAAATGTATAGTCAAGCCTATGGGACAATTCCTATTGTGAGAAAAACTGGGGGACTAGCTGATACTGTATTAGATAACATACAAAACGCTGAAAACAGCACAGGTATTTGTTTTCAGCAAGAAAATCCGAAAGATTTGCTCAATGCAATTGAGCGCGCGTTGGCAATCTATAAGGATAAAAAACTGTTTAATCAGATAAGATTAAATGGCATGCAACAAGACTATTCATGGAAAAGCAGTGCAGAGCAGTACCTAAATATCTACAGAAATCTCATACTAGCTTCGGATTAGTTTGATTATTGCATTTAGTTTTTGATCTAAATTCACGATCGAATTCTTCCACCAAGAATTATCTTGAACACAAACATTTTCTTGAGAAATATCTACTAATTCTTTTTCACGAACTAAAATTCCCGATTGATTGACTGATACAGTATATAAAATATTGGCTCGCATTTTTTCATAAGCAGAACTGCCATATATAGTATCAATTGGTGGAAATTTATTGTTGTACCGTTCTGCAATTTTACTCAGATCAAGAGTAGAGCTCGATTTTAATTCATGTGCACTGTGAGTCTTGGAATTTTCTTCTACAATATTAGAATAACGTCCAGACAACCTATCTAGACGGTACATCGCATCTAGCCCTAATAACGTTGCCCATGATTTCCATTTAAGAAATTGAGCATCTATTCGCCATTCATCTCCATAAATTCTGTATAAATTATTCTCACAAAAATTTCCAATCCTAAGGGACGCATCAAATTCTTGATGATTAACGGGTGTAAACGTTAAATGTGCAATTGGTTTTTCATGTGTAAATCGTTTGTATGTAAAAATATTGCTCAGCACAAAAAATGATAGAACAAGAGATAATAGAATAAATAGTTTCAGTAATTTACTTACAAATAGCTTGAGCATTAGGAAACCTTAACAACTAACGATTACAGGGTTTAATGGTTAATTACGGTAGGTAGAGAAATTATTCACAAGTGGTGATTAGGCATACTTATTATCATATGTAAATCATATATGAATAATTTAACATAATATATATTATGCGAAGTAGTATAAGTACTAAACTTTACCACTCCATACGCTAAAAGCGCGTCTGCCACTTCTTGAAGCCTGTAATATCTGCCCCATCAACGTAATTAACGATATCTTCAGAACCCCATGCTCAATACAGCGAGTATGAACGGCATTAATGATTTTCTTAAAACGTTTATCAAATTATTATTAGGACCAGCTAATTCGTATTACATTTTGAATGAGCTCCTAACAACCCACTGCAAAACCTCATAAATTTTAGTTTTTTCTGGTCAATATTAAATCCGATAACACTAAAACTACGATTGTTACATTCATGAGCTAAATCTTATTTTTTGGAAAAATTAAGCATGACTACTCTGAAATAGCTATTTAGAAATATGAATCTCATCCATGCCTTGATAACACATTGATATATATGAAAATATATGAAGAACTTATAGAGTGATTAACAAATTCTAATTGCATTAGCATACTATTATATTAGTATATCCTAATACATTAATTCTAAACACGAGTAAGTTCTTATGAAAACATTCTTCGTTTCTTTTAAATATACGATTGCTGCTTTAGTGGCAGTTTTATTAATCACTCTTTCAACTGTTGTTTTCGGTGAATCCGATTCAGATAGTTCTGCAAAAAATACAGAAACTACTGCTGATTGCAAAATGAAAGCCTATACAGATCCACAAAAATTTGCAGCTGCGATGGCAAATCCAACTGAATTTATGCAGCTAGTTACCTTAATGAGTAATCCTCAAACCGCGCAGGACATGATGAATTGTGGAATGGACAGCAAACAATGGAATGAAATGATTGCGAATATGAGTAATCCTGCAGCTTACATGGCAGCATCTGGCCAATTCATGAACCCACAAATGTACATGAACTGGATGACTGCAATGATGAATCCTGCGTTCTATCAAAACTCTATGAATACATACATGAACCCACAAATGTACATGAACTGGATGACTGCAATGATGAATCCTGCGTTCTATCAAGGACCAATGAAAGCAATGGACCCTAAGTGGCAGCAAGACACTACTGCTTGGATGATGAATCCTGCGAATTACCAAAAAATGTTCGAAAATGTTTACAACATAGCCCCTGTTGTAGCGGACGCATCTGTAGCTAAATAATTATAATTTAAGCTCGGAAGCGCTGGGATGTTATTGACTCTCTGGAACTAGAGTAGAACAACCTCCCCTATTAAAAGCCTCGGTAAAATTAATGTTTATCGGGGCTTTTTTATTTCTATCTATTTAGAGGCTGATTCAATGCTTGCATGTTCCTCTCGATGTTTTGATAATCAAAAACAAAATTACATTTGAATATATTATGAAAAAGAATAAAGCGTTTGTATTTAATGCATTTGGTGCGATTTTAGATACTTATCTTCCATTTCAAGAATATAAGGATCAGTTAGGTGAAAATGCGTTAATGATATATAAATTGTGGCGATCTAAGCGTCTGCAATATTCATCGCAACTCAGCCTAATGAATCGTTATACAAGTTATGATGTGATTACTAAAAACGCGCTTGATTTCGCATGTGAAGTGTACGGAATAAATGATGAGGCTATTAAGAGAAATATATTAGAAGCGCATTCAAAACTTAACTGCTATTCTGATGTAAAAGAAGTTCTAAAATCATTAAAAGACGCAGGTAAAATTACTTCCGTCTTGTCTAACGGCTCACCGCAAAAGCTAAACACAGCGTTGAAAAATGCTGAAATAGACGGGTTATTAGATAGTATCTATTCAACTGAACTCATTAAGGCGTACAAACCCTCGCCTGCAGTCTACGAATATGTAGAAGAACAATTAGCCCTGCCACGCAGCAAGATTTGCTTTATCTCTTCTAATTCGTGGGATATCGCTGGAGCAGCATCTTATGGTTTAAATTCTGTATGGATTAATCGCTATAAACGCACCCCCGAGCACTTGCCCTATAAAGCAGATGTTGAAATTAGCGATTTGTCAGAACTGACAAAATTAATCGTATAATCTCTGTGTTTACATTAAATTTACAAGATTTAACGGTTTAATTTGCATAAAATTGCCAATTAGAACAGGAACTTGCATGCTAAAATACCGTCATATATACAAATACAACGCTTTTAGCTCATCTTAGCTAATGCATATATTTTTAAAACAATTCTTTAAATGATGAGGAATTCATGAAAATCTCTAGAAGAAAATTTGTCCAGTCCGGACTTTATACTGGCGTATTAGCAATTATCGCCAAAGGTACATTAATACAATCTGCATTTGCAGAGTGGCCAACTGCCGCGTTTGATGAGACAGAATATGAGCCAGCGCTTAAAGGTTTGATTGGAGATGCAGAACTACACGAAGGCAATGTTGAAATCGACGCGCCTGAAATTGCAGAAAATGGTGCGACGGTGCCAGTAAAAATATCAACCGATTTGGAAAACGTTGAGTGGATTAGTATCATGGGTGACAAAAATCCTCGTCCATGGATCTCTCGTTTCTATTTTCATGGAAAAACAAAGCCATTTGTATCAACTCGTATAAAGCTACGTGAATCTTCAAACGTTGTTGCAATTGTTAAAGCAGATGGAAAACTATATATAGGCAAAAGCGCAGTAAAAGTTACTGCTGGCGGCTGCGTTTAAGCAATTGGAGTAAGAAATATGGCTGATGAAATGAAAGTACGTGCAAAGTTAAAAGACGGTGTTACCACTGTTAAAGCTATTATGTATCACCCAATGGAATCAGGAAGTCGTAAAGATAAAGATAGTGGTGAGCTAATCCCTGCACACTTTATAAAAGAAGTAAAAGCAGAGGTTAATGGAGAAATGATTATTTCTGCGGACTGGGGAACAGGTGTTTCAAAAAACCCTTATTGGTCTTTTGAGTTTGAAGGTGGTAATGCTGGAGATACTGTGAAACTTACCTGGATTGATAATCTTGGTGAAACCGGTTCTGGCGAAGCGGTGATTAAGTAACTAGATAATAAGATTTTCGCTCTGCTCAATTTTTGAGTTGAGCGTTTATCTGAAATTTAATGTGAAATTTAGTGGGCTATTTATTGCTGAATAGACTCTAGATATAAAATAAGTTCTAGTATTCTGCCACGCACAATTTGCTCTTCTACTTGACTGCAACCTTCCCAAATCGTATCTGTTAAAAATAAATCGCCCCAAGCAGGCATGGCACGAGTACCATGTGTTTTTAAAACCTCTCTTCCATCAATAATATTGTAAACCCTTGTAACAGGAAATTCGCCGTTATTATTCTTAGAGATAGTGGTCAAATCAGGGACATTCGTATCGATATCAATGTCTTCTTTGTTATTACCCTTTGCATTATCACCATGACAAGCTGCACACTTTGCCTTAAATGTATTTGAACCTGCAATTACGGGGTCGTCCTGGCTAGAAAATAATTGTGGTGAGGAAATTATTAAAATGGAGAGTGCAATAATGCGAAAGTGTGAGTTCATTTAATTTATTTAGTAATTTTATGACTTAAGCTTCTTGTTTTCTCCACGGCAACAGCAATTCTGCTAATCCCGTAAACAAGGCGCCAAAAAATCCTCTCTCATCAAGCATGTGATATTGTATTTTCATTGTCAGCGCACTACCAAATATGATGGAAACTAATGTGAGAATTGATCCAATTGCTAAGGTAGACATCCCAGTGACACCTTGACCAACCGTGCAACCAAACGAGAGAACTCCACCAAATCCCATTAATGCTGCACCAACTAAATGATTTACCATTTCTGATTTATTGCTAAACGTTTCAATTCTGAAATTTCCTGAAATGATTGCATAAAGAAAAGAACCAGCAATCATTCCAAAAACAATCGCGATACCAAAATTAATTTCTGCACCTGTGAAGGTCATTAAATAACTAATACTGTTACCGGTGGGGCCAATAAAAGCCATTCCTTGAGGGGTGATTGGATCAAAGTCATCTTTACCTATGTAACCTGATACGTACCATGCAGCAACTACACAAGCACCTATCACCACGCCAGCTAAGATGTTATCAAAGCTTTTACGAAATTCTTCGTGACGAAAACCATAGGCAATGAAGCCAAAAGCAATAATAAATGCGCCAATTTTATTTAACCAGCCAATATCTTCTATATTGAATATTGAGCCTATATAGGTAAACAAACCCTGGTTGCTTATACCCTGTTTCGTAAGATCAGCATTGACTGCATAGATCCATTCTAAGCGTATATTTGCCAATATTCCTCGCATGGTCATATAGGCAGTGATGCCCAAAACGATTACTACCATCAATGCTTTGAGATTACCGCCCCCTACTCTAACGAGGTTACGTTGCCCACAACCTGCCGCTAGTGTCATGCCAACCCCAAAAATGATTCCACCAAGGATATAACTGAGAAGATATAAATTTGGTGAGCGATAAACTGATTCATCAATATCGACCAAACCACTTATGTAGAGAAACTGTACCCCCAATATTGCGATACCAATGGCTAAAAACCATGCCCCCATACGCCCTCTTGAACCCATATTGACCACATCACTTACTGCTCCCATAGAACAAAAGTGAGTCTTGTTGCCAACGAATCCGAAAATCATTGCGATAACGAATCCCAATAAAGCTACCAAATGCAGATTAGATAATTCTTCCATGTCGACCTACTAAAAATTGTCTCTAAATTTACAAAGGGAGCGAATTATAACAATGGTTTCAATGATATGCATGATCAATTCGTGAGCTGAGTATTAATTTAACAATGTATACAGTACTTAATTTTGCTGATTATTTAATTTTTGCTGTTGCTCATACCACTTTTTATATTCTTCAGGATGTATGGGCTGTTGCATAGACTGCATTTGTTGTGGGTTCTGTAACATATATGGATTCATCCACATTGCTGGCATTGCAGTCATCTGTTGCATCATGCTTGTCAATTGCATGTAATTTGCCATATCAAACATTAGCCTCATCCAAACTAATGGATTCATGCTTTGGTGCATAGTCGTTGTTGCCGCAAATGGAGAATAATTGGCAAAGGGCTCACTCATAGCATACTGTTGTTTATCAACCACCTTTGGAACATCAAAATCAACGCCAGTTGAATCATCATGTTGACTTGAATGACTTTGATAAGTTTGTGCAGCGCTTTGACTTTTATGATCGATGATGAATGGCGCCACAATGAGTGCCGCGATAGGAATAACAAAAAGTGCCTGTTGAAATAACTTCTTCATTGGTGATTGAGTAATTAAAAATAATTTATTGAGTTTCTGTTTGCGCCGGCGGGGTAAAATTTTTCATCATTTCTGTCCATTGACTAAACCATTGCTCATATTGCTTAGGGTCCATCATTTGGTTCGTCGAATTCGTGTTTGCACCACTGCTGTAAGGCATGTTCATTCCTCCCATCATTGGATTCATCATGTTCATAGGATTGCTCATTCCACCCATACTCATTGGATTCATCATGGAACCCATCATCGGCATACCCATTCCCATCATGGGGCCCATCATGCCCATCATTGGATTCATCATGTTCATAGGATTGCTCATTCCACCCATACTCATTGGATTCATCATGCCCATCATTGGATTCATCATGCCCATCATTGGATTCATCATGTTCATATACATGGCTGGGTTCATCATCGCGCTCATATCAGTTGCTAAATTAGCGTTTGAATTTTTTTCATCAGTAAAGCCAATTGATGTGCTTAATATAAAAAGAAAAATTGTGAGACTAATCAGGCGAGATGTTTTGAGTAAAGATTGCATTTTTTTGCCTTTGAAGTGTATTTTTAGTTGGCGTATTTCGCCCTGAGTAAATCTAGCAGGTTGTTTCAAAGTCGTGCATCGCTCTTGATGCACGACTTTGTTATTAAAAATTGTTTATTGATTGGCTTGTGGTGGTGCCATGTTCTGCATCATCTCAGTCCATTGGTTGAACCATTGTTCATATTGTTTTGGATCCATCATTTGACCCATAGGATTGTTAGTCCCATAACCTCCATAGCCTCCCCCCATCATTCCGGCTGGATTCATCATAGGACCCATCATGCCCATCATCGGTCCCATCATGTTCATATAAGCCATTGGATTCATCATTTGCATATAATTTCCAGGGTTCATCCAAACACCAGGATTCATTAGAGACATATAATTTCCAGGGTTCATCCATGTCATAGGGTTCATCCACATGGCAGGGTTGAACATAGGATGATAGCTTCCCATGTTGCCATAACCACCACCACCCCAGTTAGGAAATGCATTTTGATTACCAGATGCGCTTTGAGCTTGTAAATTGGAAACTCCAATCAAGCTAAGACAGCATATGAATATTAGTAATCGAAATAATTTTTGTAGTGAATTCATATTAGTTACCTCATTATTGAAGAGTGTGGTGCCCTATTTATTGTTATTTTGATTCTGTTGATTAAACCACTTCTCATATTGCTTAGGGTCCATCATTCCCATTGCTGGAGCCATCATTGGATTCATCATGCCCATTGTTGGACCCATCATACCACCACTCATGCCTTTCATTGGGTGCATCATTGGGCTCATCATGCCCATCATTGGATTCATCATCGGTCCCATCATGCCCATCATTGGATTCATCATGCCCATCATAGGATTCACCATTGGCGCCATCATTGGATACATCATGCCCATCATTGGGTTCATCATACTCATCATCGGCTTCATTGCTTCCATCATTGGTCCCAAGTCTTTTTGATAGCGCGCTATTTCTTCGCCAGTATGACACTGTGCACAAGATTCCATCGTCATTAATTTATCAGGACTAGTCATCATCATATTCATCATATTGTTCATGACTTTTGGATCCATCGACTTTTTCATAGCAGGCGTCATCTCTCCCCAATTAGAATATGCTGTGCTCGCGTTAGATTTGTTTTCAGCTTTCTTACCTGCATGCTCATCCGCTTGGATGGAAGCCGCTCCTGCAACAAACAAACAAATTACTATTACAGTTAATTGAATGATTTTACCTTTTGTAAACATTACATATCTCCACTATTACTATTTAAAATAAAACTTAAAAAATAATTAAAAATCACCGCTTGCAGCACCTTCCATGATGTATTGAATATTTTCCCTAATTAATTTTGCGTGTTCGCGTATATCTTTTGATAGATGATTATTTGGGTTTTGTGCATAGTCCAACCAACTTACATCCCAATCCAATGTCATTACCCATAACTTTCCATCAGCATCTTCCAATAGTGCAATTTTGCATGGTAGGAAAACAATGAATTCAGGTACTTCATCTAAAATTTTTCGTGCCATTCTTGCGTCGCAAAAACGAAACATTTCAACTTTTGCGGAAG